>Ga0123337_10000985_pt1 | contig 40398 bp, 36 predicted proteins | sample frozenSSSSmetaG_FD_89792 | JGI IMG/M metagenome (GOLD analysis project Ga0123337, IMG submission 89792) | Glacier valley bacterial and archeal communities from Borup Fiord, Nunavut, Canada, to study Microbial Dark Matter (Phase II) -... | ecosystem: Environmental > Aquatic > Freshwater > Ice >... | reverse complement strand
GCGAATAATACCGGGAGTGGAGCGCCTGCGCCGCGCCTCTTCGAGAAAGAGCCAGTCATCGAGCGATCCGCGCCCACGCTCTCTAAGGACAACGAGGAACACCTCTACGCCGAAGCGGTCAAGGTTTATCGTGAGAACGGCAGCCGCGTCAACGTGAACCTGCTCAATCGGCGGCTGCGCGTCGGCAATCAGACCGCCGAACGACTGATCGAGATGATGCGCTCGCGTGGGCTGGATGTCGGGCTGCGCGCGTCGGTCCCAGACGATGATGAGGACAAGGCGTAGTGATGCTGCGCGACTCCGATGCGGATGTGACGGCGCTCGTCGGGCGGCGCGTCGCGGTGATCGGCTATGGTGATCTCGGACGCCCTTACGCGCTCAACCTGCGCGATAGCGGCGTCCCGGCCCTGATCGGCAATCAGGATGACGAGTTCGCGAAGCAGGCCGCCGCCGATGGCTTCCCGATTTACCCTATCGCAGAAGCCGCCGCGCACGCGGATACGCTGCTTCTGATGCTGCCCGATGAGCTGTTGGCGAGCATCTATGCCGCGCATATCGCGCCATATCTCACGCCCGGCATGGCGCTGGTCTTCGCGTCGGGTTACTGCGTCACGTTCGGGTTCATCGAGCCGCCGCCGTTCGTGGACCTGCTGTTGATCGCGCCGCGCACGATTGGCGCGGGCGTCCGTGAGGGTTATCAGAACGGCGGCGGCTACCTGAGCTTCCTGGCCGTCGAACAGGACGCAACGGGCAAAGCGTGGCCGCTCACGCTGGCACTGGCGCAAGCACTCGGCGCGCTGCGCATGGGCGCGCTCGAACTCACGTTCCGACAGGAAGCCGAATTAGACCTTTTCGTACAACAAGCCTTCCTACCTGCGCTGCACAATCTGCTGATCAGCGCCGCCGATGTGCTGCTCGCGGAAGGCTACCCCCCGGAAGCCGCGCTGCTCGACCTGTATATGAGCGGCGAAATCGGTTACACGCTCAACAAGGCCGCGCAACAAGGCTTGCTGGATACGCTGCGTATGTATTCGCTGACCGCGCAGTATGGGATGCTCTCACGTGCGGATCGATTTGCAGACCCGCGCTTGCGCCGCCAGATGGAAGCCGCGCTCGATGATATTCGGTCCGGTAAGTTCGCGGCAGAATGGGCGGATGAATTCGCCAACGATTACCCGCGCCTGAAAGCACTGCGCGCGAAACGCGAACGTCTGACGCTCTGGGAACTGGAGCAGCAAGTCATTCAGGCGTTGCAGCAGCCACTACCCGAAGTGCCGGAAGATGTCGATCCGTAGCCCGCAGCGGATCGCGTTCCTCAAAGCGTGCTGTATCGGCGATGTCGTCTTCGCGACGGCGTTGCTCGCGGCGGTGCGGCGTAGCTACCCCGATGCGCAGATCGATTGGTGGGTCAGCCGTTGGTCGGCGGGCGCGCTCGAAGGACATGCGGCCTTGCAGCGGGTGATCAACACGGGCGACGAGAGCAACCCGGCAGGAACTCCGCGCGGCTTGTTTTCGCTCGCGCGGCGGCTGCGCGCAGGACGCTACGATATGCTGATCGCGCCGGAACGCTCGCGCCTCATCAGCCTCGCGGCGCTGTTGAGCGGCATTCCGGTGCGTGCCGGGCTGGATAGTGCAGGGCGCGGCATGGGCTATAACGTCAAGGCACGCATCGACCCGGCAGCGCGGCGGCACGAGGCTGAAATTTATCTGGATATTGCGCGGGCGCTCGGATTGGACACTGCCGATTGTTGGGCAAATGCACAACCACGCGCAATAGATTCAATATTCACACAACAATTAACCGGGGATGCAGCGCCGCTGCTGCTTGTTCACCCCGGCGGCGGGGTCAACCCCGGAATGCGGATGACCTCCAAGCGCTGGCCGGCGGACCGTTTCGCAGCGTTTGCGGCACGAGTGAGCGCTGAAACGGGTGCGCGAATTGTGCTGATAGGTGCAGAGGGTGATAGAGATTTAACACGGGACATAGTACACTCTCTAACAGATTGCAAACCCATCGACTTGACGGGACAGCTTACCCTTATGCAAACAGCAGCACTCGCGACGCTCCCGCAAACGCTCCTCTATATCGGGAATGACAACGGCGTGGCGCACCTCGCGGCGGCGTGCGGCGGGAAGGTACTGATGATTTTCGGTCCTTCGGACCCGCTGCGCTATGCGCCCTTCGTGCCGAATGCGGCGTATGCGTGGAAGCCCGTTGCGCTCCCGGTAGAGGGCGTTTCGGCGGGCGCGCCACTTGCTTTCGACTGGGCGCGCGATGGCGTGAGCGTCGAAGAGGCGTTATCGTGCTATCATCTGAAATTGTGACTACGATGGTACGCACCGACCGCCTGAAAACACAGCCCTTCCAACGCGGCGTCTTCATCCGCGTGGAAACGGCGGGGGGACGCGCGGTGCTTGCGGGGGGTTCTTGTGCGGAACTCGCGACCACTATTATTTTGAATTTTCGGCAGCAGGCCGCTTATGCGCTGATTGGTTTTGTCGTGCTTCCCAAAGAAATTCAAATGATCATCGTCCCACGCGAGGTTTCGGTGGGCAGCCTGGGCAGGCATTTCGAGCAGGCGTGCGGCGCGATACTCTGTCAGCTTGCGGGGGTCGAACCGCCTGCATTCGACACTGAAATATATATGGAGCCGCTGGACGGCTCGGAGTCGTTGAAGTCGCGGATGCAGGGCATGTTGCAGACCCCGGTGCGGTTGCGGCTGAGTGGGTCGCCCGCCGCTTATGATTATTCAAGCGCGAATGTTCGGTTTCAGAATGAGTTGGATAAGCTGGAACGCTGAAAATGGGGTCGGGCAAACATTGTTAGATGTTACGCAGTTGAACGCGATTCAGGCTCACGGACGGCAAGAATGCCGCCCCTACAAAACGCGCCGTCTGCGTAGGGACGCCATTCTTGGCGTCCGGTTTGCTCAACTGCGTAACGTCTAATTATGTAACGGGTCGGGCAAGCCGCGACCCCTACATTTATGCTGTTTTCGCGACCGATTTGCGGGATTGGACACCGACGCGCTTGCGGGCGTTCTGGTGTTCGGCGAGGAGGTACGAGCCAATCACGAATGCTGCCGATGCGATTTGCAGGAAAATCCCTTCCCAGGTCGCGTACAGGCCGAACCATTGCCCCATCCAGTACGGGAAGTATATTCCCGGCAGCGGATGGATCGTCAGCCAGCCGGACGCCTGCAACGCAAAGACCGTCTTGCCGACCATCGAGACCAGCACCACGCCAATGAAGACGCCCGTCACGATCAGCATTTTCTTGTACGGCAATTTGGTTTGCAGGGAGAACGCGATCACGCCCACGATCCCGGTGAAGAACAGGCCAATGCCGACGCCCTGCACGACGATACTCAAGCCCGCTTCCAGCACCAGTGATTGCAGGAACAGCACCGTCTCGAAGCCTTCGCGATAGATGCTCGTGAAGCCGAGCAAAATCAGCGCGATGAACGGTCCGACAGAGACCGCGCCGCCGATGATTTTGTTCTTCTGCTGGTGGAAGTTCGCCATCCACCCGGTCCAATAGGTCTTGTGGAAGAACCAGTTGGTGATGACCAGCAACACGCCGACCGCGATGATCCCGACAATCGCTTCCAGCTTTTCACCATATTTGGAGAGGGCGGTGATGATCCCATTTGCGATGATCCATGTGATGATCGAGGCGACGAAGGCCAGCCCCGCGCCAATGAAAATCGGTTTGCGGAATTTCTTCGTTTCGACGGTACGCAGGCTCGCGATTAGTGATGCAAGGATGAGGACCGCTTCCAGCCCTTCGCGGAAGACGATCACCGCCGCGTTGCCGACGACCGCACCCGGCGCGGATTTGAAGGAGGCCATCACGTTCTGGCCTTCGCTCATGTAGCCGCGCAGCCGTGTCAATGCGGCCTGTATTTCGCTGGCAGGCGCGTGGTTCGCGAGCAAAATCGCGAGGCCGGGCTTACCCGCTTCACCTGTCCAGAAGGTGCTTTCGATACGTCCGGCAATATCCGGCGCGAAGCCACGCAGCTTTTTCTCGATGCCGCTGTCGATGATCGCGTAGGCTTCGATGCGCGCGTTCTCCGCAGAGGCATATTGATCCTGCTTGACGGCGGGCAGCACCTGATCCAGCACCGAGTAAATCACGTCGAAATCGGACGCGCTGGCGCTCTTGAGCCACTCGGCTGGGAGCAGCGTGCCGAGATTATCTCCGATTTTCGAGACGGTATCCGCAACCGTGTTCGGGTCCGCGACCGCATCCATGAGGCTCTTGAGGCTGCTGATCTGCGCCGCAACCTGCGCGGTTAGCGTCGGGTTGCGCGCTTCGAGCGAGGGTTGCAGGTCGATGAAGGCCGCGACCGCACCTTCGCGGAAGGTATTCGCTTCTTGAATTTCCAAGTCCTTGACGACTTTGCCATCGCGAACGCCGCGCGCGTATTCAATGTCGACCAGCGAGACGTAGCGCAGGAGCTGTCCGGCGCGACGTTCGATTTCAGCCTGCGAGAGCGGCGCGGCGCGGAAGCCTTTCAGCAGCGCGTCTACTTCGGCGCGGCGCGCGGTGAATTCGGTCGGGCTGCCTATGAGCGCGGTCTGCACCAGCGCATCGAAGGTTCCTGCGCCTGCCTGTGCCGCTTGCGCGCCGCGCTGCGTGCTATATGCTGCGCTGAGAATATCGAAGTAGCCCGCCGCCGCTCCCGCTGCTTCGGCTTGCTTGATGGTGTAGGTTTTGCGGGCGGCGCTATCTGCATCGGCGAGGACCTGGTTAAGCCGCGCCTGATACGCATCCAGTAAATCGGTCCGCACCGCCGCCGCCGCGTCCGCCGCGCTCAGTTTACCCGCCGCCAGTGCATCGAGCGCGAGCGCCCCATCCGCACCGGGACGGCTGAACTTGCTCGACGCGCGGAACTCGCGCAAGTCGAACCATGCTTGCGCCGTCGCGACATCACCCTTTTCAACCGCGCGGAGCGTGACCTGCGCGCTACCGTTCAGAAGCGCCGTCCAGAGATGCGCCCGCGCTGCCGCAAATGCCGCGCTGTCTTTCGCGCTGACCGCGTTCGTCGCTGTTGCAAAGGCCGTCGTGATCTGCGCATCGACGGCAGGCGCTGTTTCGCGGATTGCGTTCGCGAGCGCGTCCCGGTAGACTGCCTGCGCCGCGCTGGTCTGCTGCGTGGCGGCTGTGGCGTCATCGACCGCGAGCGCGGTTTGCGCGTTGAACAGCGTCTTGCGCAGGCTCCCGGCCTGTTCAGCGGGCGTCAGGTCCTGCGCGTGAATGACAGCGCTCGACCCGAATAGGAGCAGCGCAGTCACGAGCACGAGGACGAAGCGGCGGTTGAATGAGGTCATCTCTGAGGTTCCCGGCTTGTACAAATTACGGTTGTTGGTTAATTGTTGGCGAGTTTGATGTCGAGTTGGGCGGCGATCTGTGCGACGCGCCCGGTGAGCGTATCGGCGTTGGCCTGCGCCTCACCCGCGAAGAGGTCCGCCTGTTCGGGCGTGAACTTCTTGCCGGCCTGTTCCTGCTTGTACAAATCAGCGGCGAAATCGTGCAGGTCGGTGAGGCCGCCGCTGATCGCGCGGTCCAATGCGGCGCTCTTCGCGTTGACGAGTGGGGCGACGCCCTTGTAAATTACTTGCAGGCTGCCAACGATGTCCTGCACATCCGCAAGGCGGCTGATTACAGAGAATTCGCCGCTATCGGCCTTGTCACCCATGATGAAGCGCGAATTCTTCCATGCCGCGAAGTATTCCTTCATGGTCGGGATCATGACCACGAGCGCGGTGAAGGCATCGCTTTCAGTCGGCGTCCACTTGGCGGCGTCGGCGTTCAGCGCGGTCATGTACTTCGCCATGCTATCCGCTGCGCCCTTCACGAAATTGGCATCGGGCAGCACGTCGCCGAAATCCATTTTGCCGTTGCCGTCGAGGTCGGCTTCCTGCTTGACATGTGTCTTTTCGGTCCCCCACAGCGACGTTTCGAGCAGGCCGTAGAGGTTGCCCGGCTTTGCAATTATGTTCCCATCGGGCAATGTCAGGTCGAATTCGACTTCGCCCTTCACACCGCTATCGAGGATCGGATCGTAAGGCTGGAGCGTCGGCACGCCCGCAACGATGCCCTCAATCTGCTCGTAAAGCGGGCTGATCACGACCCATGCCGCTTTCGCATCCGTGAGCGCTTTTGCGGCTGCCGCCTGTTTGCCCGTCCACAGCGCCGCATAATCGAATTGCACGCCCTTGGCAAGCGCGTAGTAGCTATCGCTGGCCGCCCGGAGCGCTTCCGCACCCACCCGAAGCGCGTCCGTTTTGCCTTGCAAATAGGTCTTGATGACGTTCAAATCGGCCTTGGAGCCATCGGCTCGTGCAATCTGTGCCGCACCAAACAGGCTTGCGATCAGGACGGATAGGACGAACAGGCGAATCAATCGGGTCATTGTGCTTCCTCGAATATTGTTGCGAATCATTTGCAACAAGCCCATTCTAGAACGCTTTGGGGGAGGCGTAAATACCCACCCGTTAATGATAAATTTTATACGGCGCGCGGATTGGATTAACCCCGATTAACTTTTGTGAATTCGCGTACAATCATCGCGGAGCCGCACGCATGGATTATAATGTGCGATCCTTAACGCAATTATGGGGCAAATCCAATGAGACTTATACGCTGCCTGTATGATGGACAACCCACCGTGATCGCTTACAACAACGATGGCGCACTCTCGGTCATGGGTCACGATATGCTATCGCTCGTGCAGAGCGGCTTATCCGGCGTCCTGAACGAACTTTCCGCAGCGACGTTTGTGAAGAGTAAAACGGCGCTCAACCCGCAGCGCATCCTCGCGCCGATCCCAAACCCCGGCAAGGTGATCGCGATTGGCCTGAATTATATGGATCACATTCGTGAACAGAAAAAGACGCCGCCGACTTCGCCACTGATGTTCAGCAAATTTTCGAGCAGCGTGATCAACCCGGATGACGAGATACGCTGGAGTCCGGCGATGACGGCGCAGGTCGATTATGAAGGCGAACTGGCGGTCGTAATAGGCAAGGTGGCGCGCCGTGTATCGCGCGCAGACGCGCTCGATTACGTTTTCGGCTATACCTGCGCCAACGACGTGACCGCGCGCGACCTGCAAAACGGCGATGGACAGTGGACCCGCGCGAAAGGGCTGGAAACATTCTGCCCGCTCGGACCGTGCATCGTCACCGCTGATGAGGTTCCCGACCCGCAAGCGCTCTGGGTGCGGACCACACTCAACGGGCAAATCATGCAAAACGGCAACACGCGCGACATGATCTTCGATGTCGCCACGCTAATCGCGCACATCTCGCAGGCGGTCACGCTCTACCCCGGTGACGTGATCCTGACGGGGACGCCGGACGGCGTGGGCAACGCGCGGACGCCGCAGGTTTTCCTCAAGGCGGGCGATGAAGTCATTGTTGAAATCGAGAAAATCGGCGCGCTGCGTAACGTGTGCGTGGAAGAGGCGTTATGATCAATGATCCCCTGCTACTTGATCTGCCGGACGAATTCGAGACCAAACGGCTGATCCTGCGCCCGCCGCGCCTCAGTGATGGCGACGTGATCCACGCGGCAATCGAGGCCAGCCGTCCCCAACTCATACGCTGGATGCCTTGGGCGGGGCAGGACCGCAGCGGCACGGAGCGCTATGTGCGTGAGGCGGTTGCACGCTACATCACGCGCGAGACGACGCTCCCGCTCACGATCTGGCGCAAAGCGGATGGCGCGTTCATCGGTGGTGCGGGCTTCCACAGCATCGAATGGCACGTCCCGCTGATGGAGATGGGCTACTGGATCGCGACCCAACACACGGGTAACGGTTATGCGACGGAGACGGTCAATGGCGAAGTAGCACTCGCGCGCAAACATTTCGGCGTGCTGCGGCTGGAAATCTACTGCGAGCCGGATAATCTGCGTAGTGCGGCGGTTGCGCGGCGTTGCGGCTTCGAGCAGTGGGCGCATATCCGCAATTCGGACCGCGTGAATGGGCGGCTGCGCGATTTGCTGGCGTTTTGCAAGGTCTGGAACGAGGACGACCCGCGCTGATCTGTGGTTTAGGGGTCGGGCTTGACCCGACCCATTCTCAGCCGTGTCGGGCGGATTGGGCGGGTCAAGCCCCGCCCCTACACATACAACCCGCCGTCCTGTAGATTTAATCATTCGATCACATGTGCATGTTAGAGTCCCTCCGTTTGTCCGTGATCGAGAAGAGGATTCACCATGTTCAAAGCCCGGTTGAAAATACTGCTCGCCGTCGTCCTGCTTGCTGCGGCGTTTAGCGGCGCAATCCCGCACGCGAAGGCCGCAGTTGTCGAAGTGAACTTCAATTATGTGACGGCAGTCGGCGGTCCGATTGCGCAAGTCATGGATGGCTACGCCGCCAAATTCAACGCCGCGAACCCGGATGTCAAGGTCACAGCGACCTATGCGGGCGGCTACCCCGATATTTACAAAGCCATCGACACGCAGATCAAGGGCGGCGGCAAGGGTCCCGACGTCGCGATTTTGCTCTCGACCGACCTGTACAGCCTGATCGACAACGACTATGTGATCCCGCTGGATAGCTACATCAAGGCGAGCAAGGACGGCGACGCCTATCTGAAAGACTTCTTCCCGGCCTTTTTGCTCAATTCGCAGGCCGAAGGGCAAACCTGGGGCGCGCCTTTCCAGCGCAGCACCCCGGTCCTCTATTACAACAAGGATATGTTCAAGGAAGCTGGTCTGAACCCGGATAAGGGTCCGCAGACTTTCGCCGAACTATCCGAATTCGCCAAAAAGCTGACCAAAGCGGACGGCTCGCGCTGGGGCATCGAAATCCCGTCGGATGGCTTCCCGTACTGGCTGTTTCAGGGATTTGCCATTGCTAACGGGCAAAACCTCGTCGGTGAAGCTGCCAACAAAGTGACTTTCAACGGCGCGTCCACGGTCGAAGCGCTGTCCTTCTTCCGCGATCTCGCGCTCAAGGACAAGGCGATGCCGCAGGGCGTGATCGTCTGGGGCAATACTCCGACTGATTTCACAGCGGGCAAGACAGCGATGATTTACCACACAACGGGCAGCCTGACGAACATCCTCAAGAACGCGAAGTTCGATGTCGGCGTGGCGTTCCTCCCGGCGGGCAAGGTCAGCTTCGGCGCGCCGACTGGCGGCGGCAACCTGTACATCATGAAGAACTCGCCAAAAGAAAATCAGGACGCCGCGTGGCGCTGGATTCAATTCCTGACCAGCCCGGAAATTCAGGCAGACTGGACCGTGAACACGGGTTATATTGCTTCGCGCCAATCGGCGTGGATGCAAGATGCGCTCGTGAAGCTCGTCGCGAAGAACCCGCAATACGCGGTCGCGCGCGACCAACTCAAGTATGCGAGCAAGGAACTCGCCACGCATCGCGGCGCGGATGTCCAGAAGATTTTCGGGACCGCCGTGCAGAAGGTGATCACGGGCGAACTCGACCCGCAGGCCGCGCTCGATGCCGCGCAGAAGGCCGCCGAGGACCTGCTCAAGGATTATACGAACTAGTTTTTTCGTGGCGGGGCGGGTGGGTCAAGCCCCGCCCCTACAAAGACCATCCTACGAAGACAATGCAGAAAATATCGCGCGTAAGGTTCGCCGCGACAGCAGACTCTAACAGGCTGAGGACAACAACCCTCATCCTGTAATCGCTGCTCATACCGGAGAACAAATCATGGCAGTGCAAATCCCCGAAAACCTGCAAGACCTGATCGACCGTCCTATAGTAACTACCGTCATCACGGTCATGCCCGACGGCCAGCCGCAGGCGACCCCCGTCTGGTATATTTACGAAGATGGCTATTTCGTGTTCAACACCGCCGAAGGCCGCCAGAAGGAACGCAACCTCAACCGCGACTCGAAGGTGACGTTTCTCACCATCGACCCACAAAATCAATTCCACTGGATCGAAATTCGCGGCCATGTAGCGCACGTTTTCCGTGAATCGGAAGGGCAACCGGAAGCCCGCGCATCGATCAACTCGCTCTCGAAAAAATATACCGGTAATGAGAATTACACCGGGAGCGGCAATACAGGCGAGCAGCGTGTGAAGTATCTGATCGAGGCCGACAAGGTCAACGGCCAATAGGGTGTGAGTAAGACGGCGCGGGGCTGAAGCCGCCGCGCTATTACGGTCCGGTTTCTTCGATGTCGAGGAAGCAGGACCGTAGCATATAGACTATGGAATATAGAACACAGAATATTTTCAGGTGATTACAACGTGACATTATTTGAATTGAACAAAATCAGGTCAAGCGCCGCGTCGATGGAAAGCACCTTGCCTGAATCAAAGGCGGCGTTGAATTCATCCGGGGGGAGGCTTGCCCGCAGCGCCGCGAGCGCGTCATCGACCAGATGCGACAAATCCGGGCTGATCGCGGGATGATTGCTGACAAAGCCGAAGAGGTGCAGCGCCTGCCGCAAGTCGCCGCTCTGTGCCGAGATACGACCGTACCCAAAAAGTGCCATGAGGCACAACATTACCGAGTCGGTCCGGCGTCCAACATCAAGCGTTTTTTTGAATGCGCTTGCGGCATTTTCAAGCCGCCCCTGCGCGACCGCGATCAATCCGAGGCTTGCCGAGATGTTGGCGACACTGTAGGCGTTGCCTGTTTCCTCGGAATAGCTCATCGCTTCCGCGAGCAACCGGACCGCCCGCGCATGGTCGCCCTGCACGAGCGCCACCTCACCCAGATTGCTGATGACCTGCGCGAGACGAATTTTATCAGCCATTTCGCGCGCAATGGTGAGCGCATTGCCGAACGCCTCCGTCGCTTCGACGTATTGCGCCTGTACCGCGTGGACGATGCCCAGCATATTCCAGGTGTGACACTTTTGTACCGGATCACTCAAGCGTTGCATGGCGGCGAGGTTTTCCTGCAAGTAGCGCATCGCCTGCTGAGAGTCCCCGGTGCGCCATGCGGCATCACTCAGGCCGGAAAGTGCGTGGCTGATCAGCGTGCCGTCTCCGAGTGCGCGGGCAATGGCGAGGCTTTGTGTATGATATTCGCGGCCTCGCGCGTACTCCCCGCGCAGGATCGCGGTGTTGCCGAGCTTGCCCAGCGCCTCGGCAATCAGCCAGGTATCGTCCGCCGCGCGTGCCATTTCCAGCGCCTGCAAACAGTACGCATCCGCTTCCGCGAAGTCACCGATCCAGAATAACGCCTGCCCTAGCCGCGCCGTTACCCGCGCCGCCTCACCCGAATTTGGTGCAAGTGCAAGCGCCCGCCGGAAAAACTTTACTGCATCGATACCGGAACCGACCTGCCGCGCACGTTCACCCGCGAGCCGCGCGTAATGATACTCTTTCGATGTGTCGCCTGCGACGTGCCAATGCCGGACCAGCGCCGCCGCACGATCCGGCGCATCGGGATAGACCTGCTCGATTGCGTGCGCTGCCGCTTCATGCAGCATCCGGCTTTCGTTCGTATCGAGCGCCGCGAGGACGCCCTCGCGCAGCTTGTCGTGCGTGAACTGCCAGCGCTCGTTGCGAATTTCGAGAATAGCAGCGTCGGCACAGGGCGTCAGCCACATTTGCCAGTCATCGAGCGCGATATTCAGAAGGTCCGTGTCGAGTTCGCGGCCAAGCACCGCTGCCATGTGCAATAGAGGCAGCGCCCCTGCCGGAACGCGCGCCAGCCGCCGCGCGACGATCTGCCGGATGCCGCCTGCCATCCCGCTTTCAGGAAGAGTCGATGCGTCGATGCGCGCGAGTTGTCCGGCATTCTCAGCAAGCAGGCGCATCACTTCTACTAAAAAAAAGACGTTTCCCTCGGTTTCGCGTTCGAGGTACGCGACGAGTTCTGGCTGGCGGCCATGCTCACCGAGCATCGCGGCACTCAAATCAGCGATCTGATTCCCATCGAGGCGCTCAAGCCGGATGTGCCGCGCGCCCTTGAGTGACTCCGGCAAATCCGCACGTTCGTCGTCACGGAAGCCACCGATCAAAAGCAGCGGACGATTTGCGGGGTTCAACTGGCGGAATAACGCAAGGCTTTCTTCGCCTGCCCACTGCAAATCATCGAGGATCAACAGCACCGGCTGCGCCATGCGGTGGAAGATGGCGGCGACCGTCGCAAGCAGCCGTACCTGCCCGCTTTTCGGATCGTCCATTGCGGGAGCATCGGGCAGCTTGCGGCGCAGCAAGCGCCCGGCATCCGGGATGATCGTCTTGAGGATCGCCGCTTCCGCATCGCTTACTTCGGCGGCGAGGAGCAACCTGCGCAGCGGTTCGATCCAGGGCTGGAAACCCGTTGCGCCGTCCTGCATCGCGCCGCCGCGCAGGACGAGGACCCCGCGCACGACGGCGCGCGTCGCCAGTTCCGCGAAGAGGCGCGATTTGCCGACGCCGCTTTCGCCACCGATCAACCACGCGCTCCCATGCCCTTCGCTGGCCGAGGCAAGCGCGCCCACAAGCTGTTCGAGTTCGCGCTCGCGCCCGATCAGCGGCGCGGCTTGCAAGAAGCTGTCGCGAATATTGGCGTCTTCGACCGGGAGCGGTTGCCCGGCGGCATAGGAGGTATGAGTGACATGAAAGGCATTCATTGCCTCGCGCGCTGAGGCATAGCGCGCGGCGGGGTCCTTCGCGAGCAGCCGCCCGATGGTTGCGGCATAGCTGGCGGGCTGGATACCGTCAAGGTCAGGCGCTTTGTTGATCACTTCCTCGAAGAAAGTCGTTATATCCACGAGGCTGAACGGGTGGCGACCTGTGAACAATTCATAGGCAATCACACCGACCGCGTAGAGGTCCGAAGCGCGGTTGGCAGCCTGCCCACTCAGGATTTCCGGCGCAAGGTAGGCCAGCGTCCCGGCAGTCGTTCGTTTGGCTTGGTCAGCCAATACCGCGAGGCCGAAATCCAGCACCTTAACCTGATCATCTTGCACGAGGACGTTGCCCGGCTTCAAATCACAATGGATCACGCCCCGATTGTGCAGGTATTCGAGCGCTTGCAGCATTTGCGTCAGGTAGCGCACCTTTGCCAATGGCGACTTGTCGCGTGAGGCGACGAGGATCGTTTCCGGCGCGGGCAGCAGGTCCATCGTGAAATAGGGGTGCTGCTGCGCATCGAAGCCGTAATCGACGACGCTGATGATATGCGGGTGGCGTAGCGAGGCGAGGATTTGGAATTCCTGCGCGAGGGCGTAGCGCAGGTTGGAGCCGCTCTCATCGAGCAGCCGCGTCGTGGACAGCGCGGAGCGGGTCGGCAGCAGCGCGCTATTGGTCGCTTCGTTGAAATGTGCGGGACCTTCGAGGACGCGCTTGATCGCGACATCCTTATCGGTCAGGCGATCCAACGCCCGGTAGACCGATCCCATGCCCCCTTCACCAATGCGTTCGGCGATCCAGTATCGATTGCTGAGAATGTGCGGCGCAGTGAGCGACATCGATACCACTCCAATTAACCGGATCATTTCTGTCGGGAGTGTATCATCTTTGGGGTTCAGGGCGGGGGTGGAGCGGGGAGTGATGCGTTGGTTAGCGTAGGGATTGCGTATGAAAAAAGGGCGGGTCAAATCCTGCCCCTACATAATACGCGGTCTGGTGCAGGGGTTCGGCATGACCGACCCACAAGCACCATTAATTGACCATACGCCTATATTACGCGGTTTGCGGCGCGGGCGCGGCCTTCACAGCTTTGGCCTCGTGCTTTTCGAGCCATTGCTCGGCAGAGAGCGCCGCTGCGCAGCCCTGCCCTACCGAAGTCGCGACCTGCTTCCACTGCGGGTCTTGAATCTCACCCGCCGCAAACACGCCGTCGATATTGGTGCGGTATTGCTTGTCGGTGATGACATAGCCTTCCGCATCCATATCCAGTTGACCCGCGAAAAGGTCATTGTTCGGGTTGTGGCCGACGAATACGAACACGCCTTCGGCAGCGAAGTCGCGCTTCTCGCCTGTTTTCACGTCGCGCAGACGCACGTTGTTCACCTTGCGTTCGCCCTGCACTTCTTCGACAACCGTGTTCCAAATCCAATTGATCTTCGGGTTGGCGAGCGCCCGTTTCTGGTTTTCCGGCTCCGCGCGCAGCGTATCGCGGCGGTGAATCACATCGACTTGCGTGGCGAAGCGCGTCAAAAATTGGGCTTCCTTGACCGCACTGTCGCCGCCGCCGACGACCACGACATGCTTGCCCCGGAAGAAGAAGCCGTCGCAGGTCGCGCAATAGCTCACGCCGCGCCCGATGAATTCTTCCTCACCGGGGACTTCGAGTTTACGCGGGGATGCGCCGACGGTGACGATCAGCGACTCGGCGCTGTAGACGCTGTTCCCGGTCCGCACCATGAAGGGCGAACCGTTGCGCAGGTCCACTTCCAACGCGACATCGTGATCGATCCGTGCGCCGAATTTCTCAGCCTGTCCCTTCATCACATCGACCAACTCCTGCCCGCTGCCGCCGGGGAAGCCCGGATAGTTCTCGATCTCGTGCGTCCAGCTTACCTGCCCGCCAAGCTGCGGACCCGCAATCACGAGCGGGTTCAGCCCCGCGCGGGCAGTATACAGCGCCGCCGTCAGCCCGGCAGGACCGGACCCCAGGATGATTACTTTCTCGGAACGTGGTGTATCCGTCATCGTTCGTTTCGCTTTCCAATACCTAGACTTGTCCAGCCTGCTGTGCGTCGAGTATCTTGAGGAGCGCCTTGAAGGTTTCGCGGCAGGTAGGGCAGCAGTTGAGGTGTGCCTGCACCGCCGGGACCATCAATTGACAATCGTACCCGGCGCTGACCAGCTCCGCGAGACAGTCCATCTGCTCATCGCAGCGCTCGCAATCGACCTGGCCTGCGTGTGCAGAATAAATATCATCCACCAACTGAGAGAGAGTTTGCTTGTCCATACCGCCTCATCGTGCCGCGTCTCGTAAAGTTTGACGGACCCCGCCGAGTGATTCTTACGGCAAATTATCAGACGTTACACAGTTGAACAAAGTGGACGCTATTCTTAGCGTCCCTACGCAGACAGCGCGTTTTTATCGCGTCAACTGCTAATAGAGATAGTACCGCGTTCACTGCGACTCGAACAGCCGCATGATATATTGCGGTGACAACCCCTGCGCTTCGAGCGAAGTACGCAGCTTGCGGCGCGCATCGTGGACCAACTTGTAGAGCGCGTTGCGGTTCGTATCGAGCCGTTGCGCGACTTCATCCAGCGGCAGCCCATCGAGCATGAGCAGTTGCAATGCCTGTCGCTGGCGGTCGGTCAGGTCGTTGTTGAAGGCTGCATCCACCTTTTCAAGGACATCTGATTTTTCGGTGGCGGCTTCGGGGCGATCCGGCACGCTCGAATTCATGGCAGGCGAAACAGGCGCGGCGAGTTCGCCATCAGCGGTCAGCGTGTCGAGGCTGTAATCGCGGTAATGCGAGCGGCGTAGTTCCGTAATCGCGATCCGCACGCCGACCTTCATTGCCCAGGTCGTGAACTGGCTATCGCCGCGAAACGATTGCAGGTTGTCGAGGACACGCAGTACGGCATCCTGTGCGAAATCCTGCGCCATCTGCTGCACTTCCTCCATCGCGAGGTCAGCCAGATCGCTCCGCTCGCGGCTCAAATAGAAGAAAATCCCGCGCTGGAGCCGCTCCCGTAAATCCTCGATTGCCATGCCGCGCACATCGACATCTGCAACGAGGTCCGCCAGCCACTGCGCGTTAGTCCGATCCGCCAATTGATACTCCAGACATGATGCCTGTCCGGGACGGGCAGGGTCAGGAGATTATAGCGGGGGCGCTCTCATAGACCACTTATCCCGCTTTGGAGATTTTCTATGCAGTTCTTACGCGGAGTGGTTAAACTCTTAATTGTTCACAAGGGGATTTTTTGCATGAACAGGCCGAACAAACCAGCCCCCAACACCAACAGCCCAGATCAAAACAACATGAAGTTGATGGTGCTGGTGGGTCTGATCATCGTGGCGGGCATCCTCATATTCGTCGTGCTGCCGCCGCTCATGAACGGACGCGACTCGATCACGCTAACCGAACTCGCCCGGCGGGTCAACCAGGGCAGTGTAAAAGCGATTGTCGTTTCCAACGACACGGATTTGATCATCCAATTTTCGGATAACTCGACGGCGGCTTCGAGCAAGGAAGGAACCGCGACAATGGCCGCGATCCTCAAGCAGCTCGGCGTCACAGATGAGCGCATTCAGGCGGTACAGTTCAGCGTACAGGCGAACAATGGCTTCGGCTCGGTGCTGACCTTCACCATTTTCACGCTTGCGCCAATGCTGATTATTGGCTGGTTCCTGTGGCGCATGATGCGCTCGATGCGCAGCGGGCAGGACCAGGCGCTCAACTTCGGGCGCAGCAAAGCGAAGGTCAGCCGCGATATGGAGCGCCCCAACGTCGTCTTTGCGGATGTCGCCGGGTCGGATGAAGCCAAGCAGGATTTGAAGGAAATTGTCGAGTTCCTCAAGGAGCCGGACAAGTTCATTCAGCTTGGCGCGCGCATCCCGAAGGGCGTGCTGATGGTCGGTCCTCCCGGAACGGGCAAGACGCTCATGGCGCGTGCCGTCGCGGGTGAGGCTGCCGTGCCGTTTTTCAGCATTTCCGGCTCGGAATTCGTAGAGATGTTCGTCGGCGTCGGCGCGAGCCGCGTGCGTGACCTCTTCGAGCGCGCAAAGGCCGAATCGCCAAGCATCATTTTCGTGGATGAAATCGACGCAGTGGGTCGCCAGCGCGGGACGGGTCTCGGCGGCGGTCACGACGAGCGCGAGCAAACGCTCAACCAGATTCTGGTCGAGATGGACGGCTTCGACAACAACTCGAACGTGATTGTCATCGCCGCCACCAACCGCCCCGACGTGCTGGACCCGGCACTTCTGCGCGCAGGCCGTTTCGACCGCAAGGTGTATATGGACCGCCCCGACCGCGTTGGCCGCAAGGCGATCCTCGAAGTCCACTCGCGCGGCAAGCCGCTCGCCAGCGATGTCGATATGGAAACGGTCGCCAAGATCACGCCCGGCTTTGTCGGCGCTGACCTTGAAAACCTCGTCAACGAGGCCGCGATCCTCGCTGCACGGCGCGGCAAGAAGGCGATCTCGATGCGCGAATTGCAAGAGAGCATGGAGCGCGTCGTCGCCGGACCGGAACGCCGCAGCCGCGTGATCAGCCTGCAAGAGCGGACCGTGATTGCTTACCATGAAGCGGGTCACGCCATCGTCATGCACAACCTGCGTAACGCTGACCCGGTTCATAAGATCACGATCATTGCACGCGGTATGGCGGGTGGTTACACGATGAACCTGCCGGAAGATGATCGCACGCTCGTCAGTAAGGAAAAGTTCCAGGACGAGATCGCTTCGCTGTTCGGTGGCCGTGCCGCGGAAGAGCAGACCTTCCACAGCGTCACGACGGGCGCATCGAACGACTTCCAGCGCGCGACGCAGATGGCACGCTCGATGATCACCCGCTACGGCATGAGCGAGACGCTTGGACCACGTACCTTCGGTGAAGAGACTGGCTCGATCTTCCTTGGTCGTGACCTGATGGAACGTCGCGACTACAGCGAAGAAGCCGCCGCCGCCATCGATGGCGAAGTGCGGACGATCCTCGAACGTGAGTATTCGCGCGCGGCGGGTATCCTCAAGGACAAGGTAGACCGCCTCAAGGCGCTCGCCGATGCCTTGCTCGAACAGGAGACCATCGACCGTGAGACGTTCGTCGCGATCATGGATACGCCTTCGGAGCGTCAGCAGGTCGCGACAGCCGCCGCGTAAGATACGGCTTGACCGACCCGCCGTTTGCAAAATTCAGAAGAGCGTCCGCGAATCGGGCGCTCTTTTTGATTCATGATACGATTGGCGTATGATGTCGAACCTTGAATTGCATATTGAACACAGCGGACCGACCCGTGCTGACGCACTGAAAAACCGCGCGCATATCCTCGCGATGGCGCACGCACTTTTCAATGCGCAGGGCGTCGAGTCCGTGTCGATGGCCGCGATTGCAGAAGCGGCAGAGGTCGGCAAAGGCACGCTCTATCGCCATTTCAAGAGCAAAGCGGCGCTCGTGCAAGGCTTGCTCGACGACGATCAGCGCGATTTGCAGACACGCACATTTGCCCACTTACGCACTAGCAACGATCCGCGCGCTTCCCTTAAATGGTTTTTGGGCGAGGTATTGCAATTAATCGAGCGCAACCGCAGCGTCTTGAGCCGTTTAATCGGGTTCGAGCTGCTGGATCATCCAGCCCACTGGTGGTGGCGTCAGACGATACGCGGGCTGCTCGCGCGAATGGGTGCAGGTAGCGACCTCGACTATACGGCGGACCTGATCTATGTCATGGTCGATGTGCAGACGGTACTTTATCAGCGCATTGGGCGAGGTTACACGCTAGAACGGATTGCGACTGGCCTTGAAGACACTGTAGACCGCCTCACACGCTCTCCATAACTGCACTCATCACTCACTCATGTAAGGATCACATGCGCTGACGTTTCAATCTATCATTGAAACGGACCGTAGTCCGTTTAGTATATAGAGGATACATCTCATGGCAACCTGGAAATTCGATTCGCTTCATTCCCAAGCCGATTTCAGCGCCCGTCACCTGATGGTCACGGTCGTTCGTGGCACTTTCCGCAGTGTCGCCGGTACGCTCGAATTCGATCCGGCGAACCCCGCCGCTGCATCAGTCGAAGCTACCATTGAAACCAGCTCGATGACCAGCACGGGCATGGATCAGCGCGACCAGCACCTCAAGTCGCCGGATTTCCTGCACATCGAAAATTACCCGAACATCACCTTCAAAAGCACGAAAGTCGAAGCGGGTACAGACGGCACGACCGCAAAGGTCACGGGCGATTTGACAATCAAGGATGTGACCAAATCCGTGGTCTTGAATGTGGAATACCTGGGCATGTCCAAAAACCCGATGAGCGGTAACGATCACATCGGATTCACCGCGACCACCAAGATCAACCGTGAAGATTTTGGCCTCACCTGGAACATGCCGCTCGAAGCGGGCGGCTGGTTGGTCGGCAAGGAAATCACAATCACGCTGGATATTGCCGCTGAAACCGTCAAGGAAGCCGTCCTCGCCTAGAGTCTGGACACCCCCTTACCCGGCATGGTACACTCCTGAGTTGGAAAGTACGCTCAGGAGAACGCCATGCACAAGCGCACCAGCCGCGACATCCAGCGCAAGCGCAATATGCGCAAGAATGAAAGCCGGCGCGAACACGAAAAGCAGTATCGCGCGTCGCTCGCAGCGGAAGCGGTTAAAACCGCCGCTCCCGTTGAAGCGCAGCCGGAACCCACGCCCGCCGAATAGCACAGAGCCGTCGCCAATGCGCGACGGTTTTGTTTTTTAGGGAGCGGGTCGGGCAAGCCGCGACCCCTACACCGGAGCGCGCAAATTGGGGAGGAGCGGATCGTGTGTACGCGCAGAGAGTTAGGCGGGCTGCTGCGCGAGCGCGGCGGCAATCTGCGCGCCGACCGTTGCATTGTTGCGCAGCAGCGCCACATTCGCGCGGACGCTCACGCCGTCGGTCAGCTTCGCGAGGCGTGCGAGCAGATACGGCGTAAGCGCCTTTCCGCTGATGCCTTCCGCAGCGGCATCGCGGACCGCCTGTTCAATCGCGCCGTCGATCTGTTCCGGCGCGAGCGCTGCTGCTTCCGGGATCGGGTTCACGATCAATTCGCCACCACGCAGCGCCATCTCATCGCGGATCAGCAGAATTTTCGCGATCTGTGCTGCGCTTTCCGCGCGGACCTGTACTGCAAGGCCGCTCGTGCGTGCATAAAACGCCGGGAATTCATCGGTCTGGTAGCCAATCACCGGGACGCTGTTCGTCTCCAGCCATTCGAGCGTGCGCGGCAGGTCGAGGATCGATTTCGCACCTGCGCAGACGACCGCGACAGGTGTGCGCGCCAATTCCGGCAAGTCCGCGCTGATGTCGCTGCTCGCGCCGCGATGCACCCCGCCGATCCCACCCGTCGCGAAGACGCGAATACCGGACCAGTACGCGATGATCATCGTTGCGGCTACGGTTGTCGCGCCGAGTCCTTCTGAGGCGACGATTACGGGCAGGTCGCGGCGGCTGACTTTCATTACCGGCTCTTTGCCATTCGCGAGGATTTCAATCTCTGCTTTCCCCAGCCCGGCGCAAAGCTGTCCATCGATGATCGCCATCGTTGCTGGAACCGCACCCTGCGCCGCGATGAGCTGTTCCAGTTCGAGCGCGAGTTCCATATTCTGCGGCCAGGGCAGCCCGTGCGAAATGACCGTCGATTCGAGCGCGACGACCGGGTTCCCGGCGCTCAACGCGGCCTGCACTTCTTCTGATACCCGAATCGGATAGTACATTGCGATAGGCTCCTGATTGCTTACAGATGGCGCGGTGTATTTGTAACGGATCGGGCAAGCCACGACCCCTACACAGTGATATAGGACGGGGCAGATTGTACTCTACCCGCGTTCCCACGACTCAAACCTCTAACGATAAGCGTGCGTAGAGAACCAAACAAACCTTAATGTGTTATACAGTATCATTACCACAATGCAGCCCACATTGTCCCCTGTTGGTTGAGTGAGGATCGTGATCATGATCGTTTCACAGGAAAACTTTGCAGAGGTGATCGCCGCCAAACTCGGCGGAACCCTGCATGATATTGAACCCATCGGCAAAGGCATGGAACACCGCATGTTCCGCGCGCAGTGGGAAAACGCCAATGTGCTGATGCCAATTACCATTCGCTTCTTTACGGGTCCGCGTGCGTTCGATCAGGCGCGCAACGAGGCGCAGGCGCTCGGCGAGCTGTGTAGCGACGCCTACCCCGTGCCAGATGTCTACACGCTCATCAGCGACGCGGCCACCCCGGACGCGCCGTTTACCGTGATGCAATATATCGAAGGCGAGTCGCTGACGCGGGTGGCTTTCGCGCAGCGCGACAAGCTGCAATTCTGGCTGGATCGCGCGTCCGATCTGTTGCTCAAGCTGCACGGTATCCGCTGGGAGAACGGCTACGAATGGCTCAAGCCCGTCCTCTCACACCTCGGCTACGCGGAGCGTATGTTAAACTGGTGGGGCGCGCAAGCCGACGCGCTGCCCGACGACGCGGACGTGCTGCGCGGCTTCGATTGGCTGCGGGCGCACCTTTTCATCGCGCGCACAGGCAAACAGCAATCGCTCGTGCATCGCGATTTCACTTCGGATAATCTGCTCGTTGAAGGCTCGCGCATCGTTGCTGTGCTGGATTGGACCGACCTGCGCATCGCAGACCCGGCGGTCGATGTGGCGTGGACGCGGCTGATTCTCGCGACCGAGTTTCGCGCCGACCTCGCGGAGTTGTTCGTGAAGGGCTACACGCGCCGCAACAATGCCGTCGCGCCGACGCTGCCCTTCTGGGAAGTATTCAGCGCGGTCAAGCGCATCATCCAGATCGATGCGGTCAAGGCTGGGGAGTGTGAACGGCTCGGCATCTGGTCCGATGCGCCGGACCTGACGCGGATGCTCGAAGCGGAAGTGAACGTGCGCGAATTTCTGGCGGCGCGCCTGACCACCGACGAGGACATGTGAGCCGCCTGATCGTTCGCACCCCCAAACGGTGGGTTCTGATCGACAGGACACAAATCGCGCGTGTCGGCTTCGGGGAACCGCCCCAAGGCGCGGATGAAATCCTCGAAGTAGGCGACGCGCACATATTGCCCGGCTTCATTGATGTTCATGTACATGGTGCGGTAGGGCGCGACACGATGGACGCCGACCCCGATTCACTGCTCGCGATGGCGCGCTTCTACGCACAGCATGGCGTCACATCGTTTTTCCCAACCACAATGACCGCACCGCATGAGAAGATCGTCGCGGCGCTCAAGGCTGTGCGCGAGGTGATGGGCAAACCGACAGGCGGCGCGCGGATTTATGGCGCGCACCTCGAAGGACCGTATATCAACGCCGCGATGATCGGCGCACAGAACCCCGCCTACGCGCGCCGGGCCACGCCCGATGAGACGCGCGAATTGCTGGACCTGGGCGTGATCCAGCGTATCACGCTCGCGCCGGAATTTGCAGAAAATCACGCCTTCATCCGTGACGCCGCCGCGCACGGAATCGCCGTTTCTGCCGGGCATACGCAGGCCACGCCGGACGACTTGCGCGCGGCAATCGCGCTTGGTTTGCTGCACACGACGCACACCTTCAACGCAATGACCGCATTGCATCACCGCAACCCCGGTACGGTCGGCGCGGCGCTGGCCTTCGATCAACTCACCTGCGAACTCATTTCCGACACAATCCACGTACATCCGCTGGTGATGAAAATACTCGCGCGGGCGAAGGCATCCAACCGCGTGATTTTGATTACGGACGCAATGGCGGGCGCGGGGATGCCGGATGGACAATACGACCTAGGCGGGCTGGCGGTCACGGTTGGCGCAGGGCAGGCGCGACTGACCGACGGTGGTGCGCTGGCCGGGTCGGTCCTCACCTATGAGTGCGGAGTCGCCAATTTTGCGCAGGCAATCGGCAAGGATTGGGACACCCTTTCAGATTATTTCGCGAATAATGCGGCGGCCTCACACCCGAATTTGAGGAACAAAGGGCAAATCTATCCGGGCAGAGACGCAGACATTACGGTAGTTTCACCAGGCGGACAGGTCTTGTTTACTATTGTTGTGGGGGAAGTTGTATATAATCATTCATTAGACCCTAATTAAGTTCTGTCCGAAGGGGAATCCTCCATGTTCAAGAAAATCTTGATATTCGCGGTCTTCATTGTGGCACTGGCAAGCCTGCCCGCCCACACCCCCGCACTTGCGCAGGGCGACGCTACTCAGTCCGCGACACAGGCCGCCACCCAGAATGCGGCAGCACAGATCGCCGCCCAGCAATCTTCCGGCTTCACGGTCGGCCAGCTTTTGCGGCTCAAAACGACCATTGCGTTCGCGTGGCTACGTGCGCAGCCCAGTTCGACGGGCGGAGTGATCGATACCGCACAGCGCAGTGAATTCATGATCGTCGTGAATAACGTCCCCGTCTCGGACGGCGTACAAAACTGGTGGCTGGTCGCGCGGGCGACTGGGCGCGTCAATGGCTGGGTCGAACAGAATAGCCTCGAAGCCGCGACGGGTCCGGTCCCCTCGGCCACGATTGCGCTACCGACTGCGTTCCCACCTACAGTGACACCCAGAGCGACGGAAGCGGCGCAAGCGTGGGACCCTGACACGGTGCTGACCTTTGCCAATGGCGTTCCATTCATATGGCTGCGCAACGCCGCGCTGCCGCAGGCAGACATCCGAGCGACCGTGCGCCCCGGTCAGACGTTGATCGTGCAAGCGGGCGCGCAGCCGACGCTCGATCAATTTGGTCAGGTGTGGTGGCTGGTGCGCGTCCCGGAGATCAACCGGATTGGCTGGGTCGAACAAAAGTCGCTGGTCCTCGCGCCGCCGACCGCGCAGCCCTCGATCACCAACACACCGCAGCCCTCCGCGACCCCCACCGGGACGGTAGCGCCTTCCGCGACGCCTGCCTACCGCGCGCAGCCGTGGATCGTGCCGAACGTCCTCTTCGTGAAGGCGACGGTTCCTTATGTCTGGCTGCGTACACGGGCGTCCTCGAACGCGCCTGTGATCGACACGGTTCAGCTTGGCGGCCTCGTCATCGTGCGCGGCGGCCCGACTTGGGACGGCGTACAGTATTGGTGGCAGGTGCAATCCGCGTACACGGGCAAAACCGGGTGGGTGGAAGAGCAGGCCATGCAGCTCGCGGCGGGTCGCTAGAGCATGATCTAAAGTTTAGGACGGCAAGAATGCCGTCCTAATCGTGACGCGCCGCCGACCTGTAGGCACGCCAAAAATGGCGTCCGTTGCGTATGGTTTTTCCGAGAGTTCATAAATGAGATTGAGTTCGGATTGAAGTACGGGCGTGTTGCGGCCAATCCCGTCAATCGGTACGCCCCGGCACAATCAAACAGGGCAAATAGGGAACACGTTTACGACGAATACACGCCCGCTTATCGGTATTCCTGTCGCGCAGGATACATACCCGCCCGGCCAGCGTCCGCGCTCGATCCTCTACCAGACGTATACGAACGCGCTGGAAGCGGCGGGCGCAGCGCCTGTCCTGTTGCCGATTGCAGAGCGGGATACGCTGGATGCGCTCCTCGTGCGGCTGGATGGGCTGCTCATCCCCGGCGGCGACGATGTGAATCCAGAGCGCTACGGAGCGGAGCGCCACCCGAAAACCGAACCTCCCGATGACGCGCACGACGCGGTTGAAATTTACCTGACGCGCAAAGCCGTCGCGGAACGGCTGCCGCTGCTCGCGATCTGCCGGGGGATGCAAATCCTCAATGTCGCGCTCGGCGGGAGCCTGATCCAGCACATCCCAGATCAGGTTCCAAACGCTATCCGGCATGAATTCGATTATGACGATTACACGCGCCGCGCGGATGTTACGCACACTGTCGAGAGCGTGCCGGGGTCGCGTCTGGCCGGGATTATGGGCGCGCTGCAAATCGGCGTGAACAGCTTCCATCATCAGGCAGTAGAGCGGCTCGCGGAGTCGCTGCGCGCGGTGGCGTGTGCGCCGGATGGAATTATCGAGGCGGTGGAAGGCGGACCGGGTTTCGTCCTGGGTGTACAGTGGCATCCCGAAGACATGTTCGAGGCCGACGCTGGAATGCTTGGGCTATTCCGCGCGTTTGTGCAGCAAATCATGCAGAGCCGCTGACGGCGTTCTTTTCGAGCGCGGGCAAGCTGGTATACAAACGCCAATCCGAAGCAGATTCGGCAAGTGTCCACACGCATTCCAGCGTGACGGAAAGATATAGATCGCGGTCTGCGTCGAAATCGGGAAGCGTTTGCCGCAGGCGCGGCTCTTCGATACCGAAGAAGCCAAAGGACCCTTCCGGGCGCTGGTGGAACATCAAAAACTCGAGACCTGGATCGAGTCGAACATCGGTGTAGCGAGCTGCGCGCAGCAGAGCGCACCCGGTCTCGAAGTCATATTGCCGCAAGAAATGCGTAGTCAGCCCACTCACCAGATCACCGAATGTCGAGTCAAATGGACCCATCTCCGCGCGCCCTCCGAAAGCCGCATATGAATTGATCAGCATAGTCAGCGTCCGAACATCGGACAGCCCGGCTGCCAGCGAAAGGTGCGCAGCGTATGCTACGACCTCGGCACTGACCACACCCGCCACGCCGACATCAAACCCGATTTGACGTAGTAAGACGCGCTTTTCGTTGAGGGGCAAATCTGCGACCGGATTGTCACATGGTATCCTTTTCAGAATCGCACTCGCCACCTCGATGAATTCATTGAATGCAGGGATCACGATACCCACCGACGTACAAATAGCTGCGCTCATCATCACCAGCGCGGCGGGTATCTCCGCGACGCTAATGCCGCGCTCGCCGGACAATTCGAGCCGTGCCGCAACCCGTCTCAGCCTCGCGATTAGAGACGCATCAGGTTCTTGCGTGCTTTTGCCGCAAATCCATAGGCCGATCAAGGCTTTGCAAAGCCCCGCATTATCCAGATGGTGATCACGCAAGGAGGTGTCGAGCAATTGGACAAACCAGTGTCCTGCTTTTTGGAGTGCTGCGCGCAGGTCTGGCACGGGCGGTTCGTCGGGAATTGGAAACGTAGAAAATACTGTGTCATGTGCGCGTCGCACACTCCGAACGCTGCACGCGATAATAGCCAGCAGTGTCGTATGGTAATGATACGCGAAAGACGCTTCCGAGAGTGGAATGGTCGTTGTATTGGAGGGTGATGGGTGTGTCAGCGCGCGCTCCGGTCCGGGGAATGACCCATCCGCTTTTTGCTCTTCCAGCAGCGTCGCCCATGCACGTTCGATGAGTGGCGTAACTGCAAACCCGACACATTCCCAACTCAGGAGCAGCTCAGCAAGCAGGTCCCAATGATGTTCCTGACAACTACAAACGACGAGCCGTATGAGCAATCGGGCAAGCGCCGCAGGGAACGCGGCGTCGTGTACAGGCAGCGTGACATCCAGCTTCGTACCGAAGCCATAGTAGAACATGATCACATGCGTCAACGCATACACTGCCGATTCATCAAGAAAAAGCGCATCAATGGGCTTCGCGAGAATCGACGTCGAGAAATACGTTTCCTGAACTGCCCACGAATGCCGAAAGCGTCCCCAATCAAGCGTCAGCCGAATATCCATCATTCGGTGGGGGACGCGCTCCAGATGGTCTAGATACCCAAAATCAATGGCGCGCTGAACGAGGGAATAAAGGTCGGTTGGGTCTCGGTCCAGTAAATACAGGACAGCGCAGACATCCGCGAAGAGGATGAACTCGGCAGGTGAGCGCATCAGACGATCCCGAAATTCGTGTTTTTGCTGAACGGAATCAAGCAGATCAAGGAGTCGATTGATTTGCGCATCGTACCGCTTCCCGGTCAGCGTCACATAGCTATAGATCATCGTGGCGAGTTCCGTCGCCTTTTGCCCGTGACGAATTTCAAACGCGCGATCATTCCTGAAGGGATCGAACTCATCTGCATGAGCTTCTATCCAGTCCAATGCGGATTGTACGACCGCGTTCAGATCAACAGTGTTCATATTTCTTTAAAACTGGCAAAAGCGCGGGACCCCGCGAAGGGTCCACGCGCCAAACCCGAATAGATTATTTTTGGACTTTCGCGGAAAGTTCCTGAATCAACTCAGGCGTGATGGGCATCTCGGATTTGTAGATGGCCTGGGTGTAAATGAAGGTATCACGCGCGACGCCCGCGCCGGGAGAGTGTACAACGTCCTGATGAAGGGCGACCAGTGATTTTTTCACGAGGTCTTCCAGAGAGGTGATGCCCTGATGCCTCAAGGCTTCCAGAACTTCAGCATCCTTCATCCCGCGAACCTGATGCAGCGCGTGTTCTGCGAGCGCCTCACCGATACCGCCCTTGTGTACGCTTTGTACGGTCATGACATTCTCCTTTTGGTTGTTACTGAAAACCAAAAATATACGATGTGGCGATCCAACCAACCATCACCGCATCTTATCAAGCAGTATAATAAAATTATGAATTTCTGTCAAATCAGACTATAAATTTTACTTTCTTGATAAAATTTGCGATATTTCTAAAGAGTAAATTCAAGGCTTGATGTGAGCTGCGGTCGAAATTAGCCGAGAAATTCTGGTGCATACCCATTCGCAAATGCCCTGCCCATAAAGTACAATTCGACCCGAAATCGTGGGCAATGTTAGCAACGTCCGCAGCTACGGAACTCTTTTTCGTGACCGATCTCCAGCTACCCGTCGTCCCGCCCCGTCCGCGCCACTGGCTGCTATTCGGCTTCTTTGCTGCTTGCCTGTTTCTATTCGATCAAGCGGCGAAGGGGCTGGTCGTGACGCGGCTGGCTGTCGGTGAGACGTGGACGCCGATTCCCGCGCTGGAACCATTCCTGAAAATTGCGCACAGCCAGAACAGCGGCGCGGCGTTCAGCATCCTTCAGGGCAACAACGGACCGCTGCTCGTCCTCTCCGCCCTGATGGCACTCGGCATTCTTTATTATCACAGGCAAATCGCACCCGGTCAGGGCTTGGAGCGGTTCGCGCTCGGCATCCTGTTCGGTGGCGTCCTGAGCAACATTCTCGACCGCGCGCGTTTCGGGACCGTCATCGATTTCGTGCAACTGGGGATTCCCGGCGTGATCTCCAATATCTCGAACTTCGCCGATCACGCGATTGTATTAGGCGTAATGCTGCTGGTGCTTGCACAGGTGCGTGCGACTCGCTATGCTACGCGGCATGAGACGCCTGCTTTACCTCCTGCTCGTATTGACGCTAACGGCGTGCGCGACCCCGACGCCCACCCCTGACCCGGATGGTCCGATCCTATCCGGTGCGCAAGCCCTGCCCAAAGCGCTCGCGACCATCGCGCCATCGGAGACGCCCGTTATCCAGACCACGCCGACCCTCAGTAACCCACCCAGCGCGACCGCCGCAACTGCCACCCTGACACCGACCACAACGCCGATGGTGGGTGTGTTCATGGGTGGCCTGATCCAATCCGCGCCGGAAGGGACATTTACCTGGGTCGCGACGCGCGTGGCGAAAGTGATCATCCTGACCGCGAAGCCCGGTGCGAAAGTGACCGCGCCCGCCGGGATGCCCATCCGGCCCGGTGCGGCGGGTGTTCCGGTGAGCGCGAGTGGTGGGACTCCGCGCGCCTGTACGATCCCGGTCGCGCCGCAGTTCGCGGGAGCCTTCGCGAAATCTGGCGCGGTTGGGGACCGCATCGGCTGCCCGCGCGCGGCGGGGTTCGGGCTGCGACTGGTGATCGAACCGTTCCAGAACGGCGCGATGGTCTGGCGCGAAACGCGAGAGATGTTCGCTTTGCTGAATACGAATACATACATCCGGCTGCAAGATACCTGGACCGACGCGCAGCCCGCCGACGACCCATCGATCCAGCCGCCTGCCGGGTTGCAAAAGCCCGTGCGCGGCTTCGGCTTCGCGTGGCGCAGCAATACGGCGGTACGTAATGGGTTGGGCTGGGCACTCTCCGGTGAACAACCTATCGACGGTGTATGGCAGGATTTCGAGCGTGGTTTCATGATGACCGGGTTGAATGGTGCGGTTTACGCGCTGATTCCAGTCACGGTGGATGGCGGTCAGCATCTGGGGGCGCTCTCCAATTGAGCCACCGGATCGTCTTCCAGCCCGCCGGGAAGCAAGGCGAAGCGCCGGACGGCATGAGCGTCCTTGATGCGGCGCGGGCGCTCGGCATCGGGATCGAGAATATCTGCGGCGGGCGGCAGACCTGCGCAAAGTGCAAGGTGCGACCTATCGCGGGCGAATTCGCAAAATATGCGATCACGTCCGATCCCGTGCACCTGACCGCACCGGACGCGCAGGAAGCTGCGTATCGTGCGGCGGGGATGCTGGCTGCCGATGAGCGGCTGGCGTGCAGCGCGCACATTCACGGGGATGTTGTGGTCAGCATCCCGCCGGAAGCGCAGGCGCAGAAGCAGGTCATAGAAAAGGCTGCACGCGAGCGCGTAATCGACATCGACCCGGCAGTGCGGCAGGTCTATGTCGAAGTCGCGCAGGTCGCGGACCGCCAGGGCGATTGGGAGCGCTTGCAGGCCGCACTTACGGAGCAATGGGGCTTTGGTGTGCTGGCGCTTGATACGAAGCTAATCCCTGTCCTGGGGACACTGCTGCGCGCGGAGAACTGGAAGGTCACGGTCGCAGTCTGGCAGGAGCGCGAGGTGATCCGCGTGCGTCCCGGCTATGCGGAAGGTACGGTCGGGCTGGCTGTCGATCTCGGCACGACGACGCTGGTCGCGCACCTCTGCGACCTGCGCACGGGTGCGACGCTCGCCACCGCCACCGCGATGAACCCGCAAATCGCCTATGGTGAGGATTTGATGTCGCGCGTGAGCTATGGCATGGTGAACGCGAACGGCGCGGATACGCTGCACCGCGCGGTCATCAAAGCATTGAACAGCCTCGCCAGCGACGCCGCGAAAGCCGCCGGGCTGCGCGCCGATGATATTCTGGAGATGGTGGTCGTTGGGAACACGATCATGCACCACCTGTTTTTGGGGATCGATCCGGTCGAACTCGGCGGCGCGCCATTCGCACTAACCATTCGCGAGTCGCTGGACCTCAAAGCGCGCGATCTCGGCCTGCGGCTGCACCCCGGCGCATATGTACATACGTTGCCCTGTCTGGCGGGGCATGTCGGCGCGGATTGCATGGCCGTCGCGCTGGCCGAAGCGCCGCACCGTGCGGACACGCTCATGGTGATCGTGGACATCGGGACGAACGCCGAAATCCTGTATGGGGATAAGCGCGCTGTGCTGGCCGCTTCCAGCCCGACCGGACCCGCCTTCGAGGGCGCGCAAATCAGCAGCGGCCAGCGCGCGGCTCCGGGCGCGATAGAGCGCGTGCGGATCGACCCGGCTACGCTCGAACCGCGTTTCAAGGTGATCGGGCGCGCGGCCTGGTCGGATGAAGACGGCGCTGAACCTTTGCAGGCGACAGGGATATGCGGCTCCGGGATTATCGAGGTAGTTGGCGAAATGCTGCGCGCGGGGATCATCAGCCGCGACGGACGCTTCGTGGAACGTGAGCATCCGCGTATCGCGTTCGATGGCAAGCGCGGCGCGTATATGCTTGCGACGGCGGAGCAGAGCGCGACGGGCAAGCCGATCACCGTCACGCAGGACGACGTGCGCGCGATCCAGCTTGCGAAAGCTGCGCTCTACGCCGGAATCGCGCTCTTGCGGCGGCATCACGGGGGAGAGGCTCCCGTGCGCGTGCTGCTCGCAGGCGGCTTCGGCAACGTGATCGACCCGCAGTACGTGATGCTGCTTGGCCTCATCCCGGATTGCGATCCGGCGAATGTGATTGCCGTTGGCAATGCGGCGGGCGACGGTGCGCGAATCGCCCTGCTCAACTGCGAAGCGCGGCTGGAAGCGGACCGCATCATGCGCGCGATAACCTATATTGAAACCGCGACCGACCCCGATTTTCAGGAAGAATTCGTCAACGCGCTCGCCATCCCGCACGCAGTCGATAGCTTCCCGCACCTCGCGCACCTGCTGCCGATTGACCAGACGGGACCTACCGCACCACGCCCGCGCCGCCACGCCTGAGATGAGGAATTGGGCAATTTGCAACGCGCGTTTGTGCGTAACCGTATTCCTATGGTAAAATCCCGCTATGTCCGAAGGAGAGCTTGCGTTGCAGAACTTTGTGCCGAGCGAAGTGGCCGACCCATACCGCTGGCTTGCCATTCGCCAGCCGAACGCATGGTTCCCGCCGACGGATGTCTTCGAGCAAGACGAGTGTATGGTCGTGCTGGTCGAGATTGCCGGGATGCGCGATACTGACTTCGCGATCCGGCTGCGTGACCGGGTGCTGACCGTGAGCGGCGTCCGCACGCCTGAGTCGCGCAATCTGCTGGCCGCGCAGCAAACCGAAATTCACTACGGTGATTTCCGCGTCGAGGTTCTGCTACCGGTCCCGGTCGAGCGGGCGCAGGTGAGCGCCAGCTACCGCGATGGATTTTTGCGGGTCACGCTACCGCGCGCGGCCAACCAGCAAATTCACATCGTCGATGTCGAACAAGAGGCGGAAAGTTCCTGACCAGTTTGAGATAACTTTGGGTTATCGGGCGTGCCGCACGGGTCGGTGCGTGTGTTAGGCTGGATAGGAACGAACACGAAGGAAGGGACTCCTTTTGTCCAAAGTGATGATTGTGGATGACGACCGGATTATGGTCTCGCTGCTGCAAACGCTGCTTGAATTGGATGGCTTCGACGTGGTGAATGTCATGCGCGGCTTGCAAGTGGTCGATAAAGCCCGCAAGGAAAAACCCGATTTGATTATGATGGATTACCACCTCGCCGATACTTCCGGGCTGGATGTGATCCGCAGCCTGCGCGGGCTGCCTGAATTTGCCGGACTGCCGATTTTGGTAGCGTCCGGGATGAATGTCGAAACGGAAGTATTAAAAGCGGGCGCGAATGAGTTCATGGTGAAGCCGATGGATACCAATAAACTGGCGTCCACGCTGCGCCGCCTGATTGACAGCGCGCCTGCCTGATCCCCAACATCGGGAAGACAATAGTGTGAACACGTTCAACCCTACACGTAACCGTCGAAACGCCATGCGCTGGTATCTGATGGACCTGCACATGCACACGCCCGGCTCCAGCGATTATCAGGAACCCGGCACAACCTATCTCGACATCCTGCGCCGCGCCGAATTGCGCGGGTTGGATATTATTGCCTTCACGGATCACAACACCGTGCAAGGCTACAAAGGCATGATGACCGAGATCGACCAGCTTGAAATGCTGGATCGGCTTGGCCGTGCCACCCCGGAAGAACACCGCCGCCTGGCAGATTACCGTCGCCTGCTCGATAAAATTCTGGTACTGCCTGGCTTCGAGTTCACGGCGACTTTCGGCTTTCACATCCTCGGCCTTTTCTCGCCCAAAATGCCCATTCGCCAGCTTGAGCATATTCTACTCAGTCTGAATATCCCGCCCCCAGCGCTGGATGAAGGGTCCTCGAATGTGGGCGCGTCCTCGGATGTGCTGACCGCCTACCGCACGATCAACGAGTCGGGCGGGATCGTGATTGCTGCGCACGTCAACTCGGCGCACGGCGTCGCGATGCGTGGCCTCGATTTCGGTGGGCAGACGAAGATCGCGTATACGCAGGACCCTTACCTGCACGCGCTGGAAGCGACCGACCTCGACCGTCGTGGACCGGGCGGGACGGCACGCTTCTTCGATGGCAGTAAATCCGAATATCCGCGCCGGATGCGGATTGTGCAAGGCTCCGACGCGCACCGTCTGGATCAGGACCCGCGCAACGACAAGAGCCTCGGCATCGGCGACCGTCCAACTGAGATTCAACTGGATGAAGCGTCCTTCGAGGCGCTCCGCGAAGTCTTCCAGAGCGCCGATTTCGCGCGCACACGCCCCTATCGCGGACCGCTTGGCGAGGTCTACGATTATGTCCAGCTTGCGCGTGAAAAGGGACCCGAACGCGGGAGCGTCTTCCACGAGTCGGCGCGCGATACGGTCAGCATCGTCAACGATATTTGCGCGCTCGCGAATTCCGGCGGTGGTCTGCTATATATCGGCGCAAGCGCGGACCCGGCAGTTGCGCCAGTGGGTACGGAAGGGATCAGCCGCACGATTGAATTGGTTCGCAACGAGGCGCTGAACCGCATCACGCCTGCGGTGCGCGTGACGATGGAACCCGTCGAGTCGAGCGGGCGCGTAATTGTGCGCGTACAGGTTCCGCAGGGCGCGGACCTGCCTTACGCGGTCGATGACAGCCGCATTTATATTCGCACCCATGAAGGCAAGACGCTCCTCGCCGGACGCGAGCAGATTATCCGGCTGGTCGCCAGTGCCGCGCCAGTTGCCGAGTCGGTCCCGGTTCCCGCCGGGAGTGCGTCCTTCAATGCGCCGCTTGGTCCGATTACGCGCAGCGCGCCGCAAGAGCGGCAGGAGCGGCAGGAGCGGACCGTACAGCCGCGCCCGCAGCCACGCCCGCGTTTGCCGCGCCCGTCGCCTATCGAGCGGACAGAGCGGACACCCGCGCCCGTCAATGGCGGCATGGCGTCCGCAATGCCAGTCGCGTCAATACCGCCCGCAATGGATGACGACGACGATATGGCGCTCCCGCCACAGCAGACCGTGCGTGCCGCGAAGGAGCCAGTCGGCGCGGGTGGCGCACCCCGCAGCGGTGTCGAAATCATGGGGACTGAACTGCGGCGGGGCGTGCAGTATCACGTCATGCGCAACCTGCAAAACGGGCAGACCGTCCCGAATGTGACGCGCACTTCCGCGCGCCACCTGTGGCAGTATGCGATTATCCAGAAGGAAACCAGCCCGGTCGATGTCTACGGCCTCAAGTGGATTGGCAACGTCGCGCTCATCCGGCGCTACCGTCGCGGCAACGTGATCCGCTACGATCTGGCGTTGCGCGACCCGAACGGCACGCCGCCGATGCGTATCTTCTACGGCGTCACCGAAGAAGGTCTGACCGGGGCGTGGCTGCAATTCGCATCCGACGCTTACCCGATTGAAGAAGAGTCCCGTAATTGAGCAGTGGAGTAGTGTAAATGCAAAAGTTCCGTTTTTCAGCGCTCGCGCTTCTGCTCGCGCTCGGCCTCGTGCTGCCTTATGCGAAGCCGATGCACGCCGCGCAGGATGCCGCCGCGCCGTATGTGGTGACGGGTTCGTACAAGGTCACGAACAGCACCGCTATTCAATCCGGCATGGAAATTCAGGCCGTGATGGGCGACCTCGGTTCGGAAGTCCTGCACGACGACGACCTGCGCACCGACCCGAAGGGCGTAGTCGTCGGCACGGCGCAGGGGACCACCGAAGCTGGCACGTATCGGATGCCGCTACCGCTCAAGCCGGGTGGTCCGCTCTTCAAGCTGGATAAAGCTGCGCCAGATAAGCAGGGCGTCGGTGTCTACGTAATTTCCTACGGCGACAACCCGACGGGGCTGGACATCACCAACGATGCCTATTTCTCGTCGATGGGCGGGTCCTACGTATACAACGACGAACAGCGCAAGCTGACGGGCGGCAAGCTGTTCATCTGGTCGCCGGGCGAGGGTGAAAAGTTCCCGACCGGGTTTGGTGACGATACGAAACTGTTCACCGATGACGATCCGCTTGCGGAAATTCCGGCGGGCTGGTCGATGATCGATCTCGACCAGAAGCCGTTTGCCGTTGTGCGTGACGCTGAACTCAAAGCGGATATGATCGAAGGCAGCAATGCCATTATCGACTATTCCAAACTGTCGTACAAAGAGGCATGGGAAGCGCTGTACGAGCGCGGCGTGACGCATTATGCTTTCACCAAGCTGAAAAATTTCGATTGGCCTGCGGTCAAGGCGAAGATCGATCCGCTGGTGAATGCTGCCAGGAACGACGAAGATTTCTCTGTCGCGATGCTTACCTTTGCCACCATGTTCGATGATACGCACACGGAAGCGATCCCGAACAAGGGCATCCCGACCAAGCTGGCGCTGCCACTGACGGGTGATCTCGGCCTCGCAGACTTCGTGATTACCAGCGACGATAAGATTGTCGTGAAGTATGTCGAGCCGCGCGGTCCTGCCGAACGCGGTGGGATGAAGTCGCTCGCGGTCATCACCGAAGTCAACGGCAAGCCCGTCCTCGAAGCGCTGGACGCCACGACAACTCTTTATTCCGGCGCGTCTACGCCCTGGTCGAAGCGTAACCAGCAACTTCGCTTCTTCCTGCGCGGGACGCCGAACGCGAAGTTAACGATCACCTTCCAGAATCCCGACGGGCAGCCGCAGACGGTCGAGTTCCGGCTGCGTACCAGCAAGTCCCTCTCCAACCGCGCGCCTGCTGCGCAGAGCGACCCGACAGAGCTGGTCGTGACGGGGAAGGTCCTGCCGTCGGGGATCGGCTATATCCGCATCAACGACTTCTACTCGCAACGCCCGCTTGAATTCCGCCTGTTCAAACAATATATGCAGGCGTTCCGCGATGCGAAAGTGACCGGACTGATCATCGACGTGCGCGATAATCCGGGTGGCTGGTCCGATACGACCGCTAACCTTGTCGGCTTCTTTTTCCAGGAGAAGACCTCGCTCGGTGGACGCCTTGCCAGCGACGGCAAGGGCGGTTTCGAGAAGTCGTATACGCAGTACACGCTCCCGCAGGACCCCTACTTCGATGGTCCGGTGGCGGTCCTCGTAAATGCGAATTCGATCTCGTCTGCGGACTTCTTCCCGGTCTATATGAAGCAGTCGAAGAACGGCTTCGTCGTCGGGGCTACACCTTCATCGGGCGCGGGCGGCGGCACGCAGGAATTCACGCTGCCGGGCGATATTTACTTCCAGTGGGCAGAGACGCCCGCAGTGGATGCGAATGGCGAAAACCTGCTTGAAGGCAAGGGCGCGGCGCTGGATGTGACCGTACCGATCACCGTCGAATCGGTCCGCTCCGGCGAGGATGTGGTCTTGAAGGCTGCTGAAGCGAAGATCAAAGAGGGCGGCATCCAGAAGTAATATCAAACGCGGGCAATGCGTTGTTGCAGGGGTGGGGCTTGACCCGCCCTAAAATTCCCGCATTTGTGTAGGGGTCGGGCTTGACCGACCCACCATTTTACGGATTTGGTATTACGGTGTAGCGGCGGACCGATGTGTCCGCCCGTTTTTTCTGTGTATCACTTCACTATATTTGCCGCTTCAGACTTGACGAATCAACGCAAGCCGAATAGTCTTATCGGCACGGAAGGGAAACAGTCCTCATGAGTCGTGTCGTCAACCCGGATAGCATCGGCAAGCTGCGCAACCAGCAAATGCGAACTGTCGCCGAACTCATCCGCTACCTCGGACAGAAGCAGACCATCGACGCCGACGCGAAGGATATGCTTGCGGCGGTCGTCCTCACCTTCAAGGAGATCGAGGACGGCATCGAAGAAGCAATGGTCGCGTGGGAGAAGCGGAATTATTGGAACAAGGTCGAGGAATTCAGAATGCAGTGGGCGTGGGTCGGGGCGGCCTCTGCGCGGCTGGAGCAACTCCTGCGTAACGAGACGTGGGAACAGCTCCCGCAGGAATTGATGAACCTCGCCAAGCACTTTACCGATATTCAGATTACGCGGCTGACGCGCGGCGCGGATGCCTGGCAGGGCGCGTATGCCAAATTGATGCAAAGCACGCCGCCCGCCCGCTAGGAGGATTTATCCATGTCGTTCGGTGATTTCAGTGCGCGTTACAAGCAGAAGACCGAAGCCAAAGAGGTTGCGCCGCCACCGAGGGATTACGACGAACTGAACGTGCTGCGCGACCGGATAGTTGGCGTGCTGCTGCAAGATGCGCGTAGCGCGCATGACCTGAGTGAGCAGGATTGCGCTTCCGAAGTCGGTGTGCCGCTCGAATATTATCGCGATTGGGAGGCAGGCAAGCGCTCGCCGACGTTGCCGCAACTCGAACTACTGGCCTATAAAATTGGTGTTCCGGTCAGCTACTTCTGGAACACGAAGACGGTCAGCGCCGTTGAACCGGAGCGCAAAGTTCCCAGTGAGGCCTTCACCGACCTGCGCGACCGCGTGATCGGGACGATGATCCGCGTCAGACGGCTGGAATTGAACCTGAGCGCCGATGAGCTGGCGGCACAGAGCGGCCTCAGCGGGGCGCAGATCGAGGCGATGGAACTGGCACGGCTGCCCGTCACGTTCGCGACCCTGACGACGCTCGCTTCCGCGCTCAAAGTGCCACTCGGCTACTTTATGGAAGATACCAGCCGCGTCGGGGATTGGTTGCAAGCGCAGGAAGAATACGACCGCTTCACCGACATGCCGGATGAATTGCGCGCATGGGTCTTGCAGACGACCAATCAGCCTTTCATCGAAATTGCGATGAAATTGAGCAAACTTCCGGTCAACGATTTGCGTGGTGTCGGCGAAAATATACTCAACATTACGTTGTGACACACGAGAGGGACTAAAACCATATGGCTACCGGAAAAGAATTGCAGGATCAGGGCGTCAAGCTGTTTCAGGACCGCGACTACGAAGCCGCGCAAGGCATCTTCAAGCAGGCAACCGACGCCTTTAACGCCGAAGGCGCGTCGGATATGGCCGCCGAAATGCAGGTCAACGCCGCATTGGTGGACCGCACGCTCGGCAACTATGAAGCCTCCGCAACCGCGATGATTGCCGCGCGGCAGGTCTTCGCCGGAATGGGTGACAAACTGCGCGAGGCACAGGTGATCGGCAACCTCGGCGGCGTGTACCTTGCGCAGGGCAACAACGAGCAGGCGTCTACGCTCTATCGCGAAGCTGCCGACCTCTTCAAGGAGGTGGGCGACGAGGAAAAGTACGGCCAGACGTTGCTCGCGATGGCCGAAATCCAGATGAAGGATCGCAAGTTCCTCGACGCGCTGGTGACGTATGAAGTCGCGCTCGATTCAATTCAAGACTTGAATATTCGGCAGCGCATGATGAAGGGTCTGATTGGCCTGAAAAATCGTGTAATGGGCGGTGGCGTTCCCGCGTCGGAAACAGTCGCCGATGTCGTGCCAGATGCGACCGCCGCGCGCCTGAGCAGCACGGACGAACCCGGCGACACCCCGCCAAAATTGTAATTGGAACCCGAATCGGTAATCATCATCGGCGGTGGCCTCGCGGGGCTGACCGCCGCTTCACGTTTGGCCGAACGTGGCCTGGCTCCGCTGGTCCTCGAAGCGAACCCGGAGACCCCCGGTGGGCGTGTCGGCGGCGGCGCATCGTACACGCTCAGGCACGGCGAGCGCGAATATATTTTTGCGGGCGAACATGGCATTCACGGCATCTGGGGGCAATATGCCAACCTGCGCGACCTGCTGGCCGGGTACGCCATCGATCCCGGCTACCGTGCCGCCGCGCGCGAAGCGTGGATATTGCGCAGCCGGGGAGGGCGCGTGCAATGGGCAGAAGGCGGGAGCGCGCTGCGCCGCAGTTGGATACCCGCGCCGTTTCATTACCTTGCGCTGTTCGTGCGCCCGCGCTTCCTGCAAATGCTCACGTTGCGCGACCTCGCGAGCATGTTCCGCGTGCTTGGCGAACTCGTGTTCACGCTTGCCTACGACCCGGCGGTAGAAACTGCGCCGCTGCATGGCCGCACGCTCGCGGATTACTTCAAGGGCTGGTCCCCGACGATGCAAGCGCTTTTCACAGGACTCGCACGCAACTTCGCGAGCGAAGCGCCGGAGCGTGTGCCGCAGAGCGGATTTATCGCGTTCCTGCGGTTCTATACGCTGCTGCGGCGCGATGCGTGGGCGTTCAGCTATTTCAATAAAGACGCAGGCCGCGCGCTCGTCCAACCGCTGGTTACTAAGTTAGAAGCCAACGGCGGCGCGCTGCGACTCGGTTGCAAGGTGGAGCGTATCGTTCGCGACGGCGATTCGTGGCGTGTCGAAACGGAAACAGAGTCATTTAGCGCAGGGCATATCGTCCTCGCGCTGGATGCGCCCGGCGCGCGCACGCTGCTCGCGAACAGCCCGGATTTGCCAGGCGAGGGGCTGGCATGGCCGCAAGCAACCCCGACGGCGGTGTTGCGCTTCTGGTTCAGCGTGACGCCGCGCCTGATGGCCGAAGCGGGTATCTTCACGGGCGATTTCACGCTCGATAACTTTTTCTGGCTGCATCGCTTTCAGACTGATTTCGAGGAATGGCACGCAGCGACGGGCGGCTGTGCGGTCGAAGCGCACATCTATGGACCGCCCGATCTGTTGCGCGAACCGGATGCGGCGCTGCTGGCACGTGGCCTGACGGACCTCGTGCGCGTCTGGCCGGGGCTACGCGGGAGGAATATCGGCCAGACGATCCGGCGTAATCCGCCTACGCACACACTCTTCGACAGCGACGGTTTGCAGCTTGGCGTCGAGACAGATTGGCCGAGCGTTGCGGTGTGTGGGGATTGGGTGCGCTTCCCGCATCCGTCGCTCTATCTGGAGCGCGCCGTCGTGACCGGGACCGCTGCCGCGAATGTAGTTCTTGCGGCGCAGGGGCTAGAGGTGTTCCCAATCTTGCAGCCAAAGCCGCCGGAGCCGCTCGCGCGCTGGATACAGGGCGGGTTGTTGCGGATAAGGCGGGCGGCGCGGGCGCGGAAACGGCGAAGTGCTAATTAGCCATCCTAATCTTCAATGACCAATCCACTGATGCGAAGCCGTCACCATCGACATGACCCCGTACCCGGATCGTCTGCAACAATTGAACGCCCTTTCCTTGTTTAGCTCCGTGCAGCGGCGCTGCTCTCGCTCACCTGCAACCATTTATACAACTGCTCGCGCGCATCTGGCGACAGTTCCAAATTGAGGCTGAGGTGTCCCGTCGCATCGGCCACGATGGTCGGGCGCAGCATGAGCGAGCCATCCGGCGAAAGGCCAATCGCGAGGTATGCGTCGGACGTGCCGACCTGCCGTGTGGTAGTCAGCCCTTCGACGGCTTGCAGGCGCGCGAGGGTCCGCACGAGGTCTTCATAGCGTGGACGCAGCGCGAGTTCGAGCGGTCCGTAACTCGCAGAAATGGTGACGTAGAGACCTTCGCGGCGCATGGCGAGGACTGGCTCCCAGTCGGAGTCGCGATGTTCAAGCTGGATGCTGTTCACCTCTTCATCAAGGGTGACGTGATCGAGGGGCTGATAGTTCCGCATGGCTGGCTCCGAATCCCGCGACGAGTTTGAGAAAATTGGTACAACTGCCGCGTAGTGTAACGCAGTTTGGAGGATGCTAAAAATTCGCTCCCACAAGGCAAATACATCTCAGTGGATCAAAGCTAAAAACGAGTGGAGCGGGACACACTGGTCTACCTGCCTCGTTGAATTTTGATGCGTGTATCACCCGCTCGCGCCTGTATAGAACCGCAGGGCGAACCGCCAGAACAGCGCCACCGCGACGAATAGCACGACCGAAACGGCGCTGCTGAGGATTGCGGCGCTCGTTCAAAGCCTTCAATGTTCAAAACGCTATGAACCTGAACAGTAGTTTTTCGCTGCTCAACGTGCCGCTTGCTGCTTATACAACTCAGTTGGACGACTCCAGCAATTAGGAAATCGCACTTGCGCCATTGACGTATGATCCACTCACCGGAATAGCAACCGTGTATGGATTATCGCGGCAAGACCCTTTTGGACCGCCTGCAATTACCCTGATAGAGGAACCCCGCAACTAATCCGGTGCAGGTCGAGGGTAAACCAATCTCTACATTGAGCGCTGTCGGGTATGGGGAGATCACCGAGCAAAACGGCTTCTTCAAATATGAGTGGGTGAGTTCTGGAACTCGACTTCGGCTGAGTGCCGATGCGCAACGCCTCACCTTGTCACAGTTCAAAGCACTTGTTGGTAACTTGTCTTATCAACATCCAACGATTGATGCTTCTGCCTACCTAGCCTCATGGAAAGGT
>Ga0123337_10000980_pt1 | contig 40504 bp, 37 predicted proteins | sample frozenSSSSmetaG_FD_89792 | JGI IMG/M metagenome (GOLD analysis project Ga0123337, IMG submission 89792) | Glacier valley bacterial and archeal communities from Borup Fiord, Nunavut, Canada, to study Microbial Dark Matter (Phase II) -... | ecosystem: Environmental > Aquatic > Freshwater > Ice >... | reverse complement strand
CCCTCCTCCCTCCTCCCTCCTCCCTCCTCCCTCCTCCCTCCTCTGTATCCGTACTCCAGTCAGCAACCACCATAGCCATCATGCATGCATAAGGGGTTCCGGGGCTTCTCCATCTACAATTGTTAATTATTTATAAACTCAATCTCTCTCTCTCTCTCTCTCTCTCTCTCTCTCTCTCTGTGAGATGCGAACATGACTACACATCGCCCCAGAGCACCATATACGGAGGAAGAGCTCGCGAAGCTCTATCCAAGCTCTCTAAAGCTTCAACTCGTCCAAGTCCTCCTACGTCATGGAGAGCGAAGCCCAGTGTCTGCGCGTTTCCAAAATGCAGGTCTCGCGCCCTTCTGGCCCTATTGCTCGGTAGCACGCCAACTATTGGGTGCGACAATGAACAACAAGAGTATCAGTTGGGATTCTCTTCAATGGAGACGTCGTCTCGAGACATTTGGACCTGAAGATGACCCTGTGATAGCCTCGGGACCAGACGGGGAAGTGGACGCAATATGCAACCTCGGCGAATTGACTGATACGGGTCGGAAAACTACACATGCTCTTGGGAGGCGGCTGCGCCATCTCTATGTGGATCAATTGAACTTCATGCCGGGGACCATCAGTGATGCGGATATGATATATTTGCGCGCAACGCCGATAGCTCGAGCCTTGGAATCATTACAAGAAGCTTTCTGGGGAATGTACCCTGCTGAAGCTCGCGCTGCTTCCTTCCCTCCTCCGACAATCCTCACCAGAGCTCCAGCAGACGAAACTCTCTTTCCCAATGATGGCAATTGCAGGCGGTTTGCACAACTCTCAAGAGCCTTCGCTCAACGTGCAGCTGATCGTTGGAACAACACAAGCGAGATGACATATCTGACCAAGAAAATTGGCAAATGGATGCCAGATCCAAGCAAAGGGGTGGCGGTGGATTCTCATCCTAGACTATCCGGTATTATGGACACAATCAACTCTACGCTCGCTCATGGACCAGAAACCCTTTTGCCAAAGGAGTTCTATGATGAGAAGGCAAGACAGATCATAGACAAAATAGGAGTAGAAGAGTGGTTCAGCGGATACAAGGAGTCCCAAGAATATCGATCGCTCGGCATTGGCGGACTGATGGGCGATATCGTCGAACGAATGATCGGCAGCGTCGAGAGAAACGGCAATGATGGGCTATTCGAGGTGGGTGGCGTAACTGGCGGTCCAATAACTGAAGGAAGGGGCGGAGAGAAGGAGATCAAAATGGGGATGAGTGGGTGCCACGACACCACTCTAGCAGCAATTCTTTCAAGCTTAGGTGCTTTTGATGGTGAAAAGTGGCCTCCTTATACCAGCCATATTGCTCTCGAGCTTTTCAGAGCAGCAGACATACCGAGGGCATTAGCACCTCCAGAGGAGGAGGCCACATCGCACAATGCAGTTTCGAGCTCGTCGAAGCCGATCAGGCAGAGTTGGTTTGGCTGGTTCTCGAAAAATGTGACGATACCGATGAATGAGAATGATAAGCAAGTTGGCATTGCGAGAAAGAAAATTCAGGAGCTGAGTGATGAGGAAAAGAGAAAACTGAACGGGTACTTTGTCCGAGTGAGGTATAATGATAAGCCACTGTTTATTCCTGGATGTGCATTGCCGGGAAATCATCTAGAGGGAGATGCGAGCTTCTGCACTTTAGTAAGCTCAACTCAAACATTCGTCTTTTATCCTTATTCCTTTCTAATGATAATGCAGGCCGCTTTCAAGGCTATTGTCGACAAATACACTCCTCAGCATTGGAAGCAAGCGTGCGTCAGCAATTTAGATGTCTCCCCATTTCCAAAAGCAGTTGAGCCTGCGGGGTTTTGAACCCGTGTATAAGGATATAAATATAGATGCATATGGGTGTATTCATGAGCAACTTTAGCGGTAGCCAACACAATCTGAGAGGCCAAAGCATCATGTAACAAGGATATCATTCGACTGTCATCTTATTTTATACTGCTTTGGGTCTTGTAGTCTGGTTGCTTCTTCCGTAAATGAAGAAGGCCATGTGGGTATTTTAATACGTAAATTCATCCTAACGTCATTTCCATCACCAAGCGCTTCTTTTCCACATAAAGAATGGTACGTTAAAGTCTCGATCCCCCATCGCTCGACTGTTTTTCAGTCTTCTTCTTATTCCCCTCAATAGTGACACCTAGTCCAGTCCCCGCATCCAAATTCGCACTATCCGTCGCGGGTACTAGAAAGCTCTCGTCACCCGAGAAGCGCCTATCTTCAGTCAGTAAACAACATAATGAAATCAGCAAGCCTCAAAAACTCACCATCCTCTCTCCTCTCCCCCGCTTAAAAACGAGCAATCTCCATTAACCTCACAAGTCCATCCTCCTGCCACTCCCCTTCCCCCTCTCCAGTCTATCTTGGGCGCAGGTTTGCCATGCCCTTCCCACAGGTCCACTTTAGTTTCAACAGGTACCTTACTCTTCCTCACAAACTTGCTCAAACTGCACGTAAAAGGTCGGAAATCCTGCTCCTCGATATCCTTCGGTAGATACCCCGTCAATGCGCGGCCGATGGCTAGAATGGTGGCTGCGTGACTGCAGATTATAATTGCCTTCGCACCCTCTGCGTCGCTCTTCTCAATAATACGATGAAGCGCATATGCTGTACGGTCATGCAATTCTGGGATCGTCTCGCCACTTACACTGGGTATAATGGTCGGCCTGTAGTCGAGATCATATCTTGGGAAAAGTTCGTTCAAGACATCTGGTGTAGCCGGACTGGGGTGATCAAACCTCGCAGTCCCATACCACTCGCCCATACCATTATCGCCACGGATGCTACGTTTTGGTGAAGCAGGGTTCGTTGTTTCGATTAATTCGAGCGTCGGATTGATGGTTTGAATGCACCGGTAGAATGGGCTCGAGTAAAAGACATCGATGGGTGGATCTAAAGTGGTGAGATGTGCAGCTAGCTCATGGGATTGAGAGACGCCATAGCCAGCGAGAGCGGGGTCGCTGGCGATGCCAGTGGGAGAGCGGATGGTGCCTGTGTAGACGCCAGTTTCCGCGTCTACCACCCAATTCGAGCGAAACTGTAGAAATTGTTGTCAGGGATACGTTTATGAATAAACAGAGGTACGGTGAGGAGACGCACGCCGTGTCGAGTTACATAGATCACTTCCAGCATTTTGATGTTTTTGACTGAAAGGAACTGAGAGGAACACACAAGGTGTTGTGTTGGCGATATCAAGTTATCGTTTATTGCCGGACAGAGAAGGCGGTGACGGGCTGCCGAGGTCCCACAGATGGGGAAAGTACCTGGATCTGCACACACTGTCAGCGACTTAGCCACACTACTAGGGCATGCGCTTAAAATATCATCATCGCGCTAATCGCTAAAACCGCTTAAGATGCGCAGAAAGAAGACACAGAAGGCAAGAGGTTCCCCTGATTAGTATTTTCATAGGTGAAATTTTATTTTTCGTTAGATTTTAGTAGTGTTTTGTCTAAATTCTTAGCCGAGAGCTCCATCTTACATCTAAAAACTATGAATATGGGCATATTTCTCATGGTGGAGTACTTTTCATTCAATATACAGTCAGATCCACCATTGGGCGGCCTCTTATAAATACATTTTGGGCTGCATTAGAGCATGCCTGCGTTTAGTCCACATCCTTTCTCAAAGTTTCGTATCTAAGAACGTTAGCTTCGAGTCCGCAAAGTCCTGACATTGTTGACATTGGAGTACATACCTCTTCCCCCTGAACCCCCAGATACCCCAGTTGCCGCAACTGATATCCTGTGGATCCAAGTCATTGATATCCCACCTCAAACTTCTAAATCGGTTCTCTCCCGGCGTCATTAACAGGTCGACTTCGCCGCCTACAGTCTTGTTAACCCATGCAATATCACGGTCCATATCGAACTGAGTATAGCCCGTAACAAAGATTGGCACCTTCGTCTCCAGCAACAAAGGGATAGTCTCCTCCCACTCATGCGTACTGGCAGGATGTCCAAGTCCTGGATGGAAGAGCATAAAGCAATCGAAGTAAGGATCATATGGATAGAATTGACCGGCCTTGTGCAGTGTGTGATAATACTCGACGAAAGTGCTGATCTTTAATGAATTGGTAAGACGATCCTCAACGATTGCTCCGAATGGATTGCTTGGAGTGCGTTCCGGCAGAGGGAACTCATTGTCTCTGTTTGCCATGCTCTCAGGACCAATGAAGATGAGATGGAAAGCCACTCTTGGAAACAGATGTGTAAGTTGTACCCATACTTCTCTTGGCAGAGATGATTCGGCGCGAGCACCCAATATGAAGATTCTCACAGGTGGAGGAGCTAGTCGCAAGCCCTTGATATCAGCACCTCCTCCAATGCGAGCAGGATGCAGTGTATAGCGCAAAGCGCTCAAGCTCTTTAATCCCTCAGGAGTGAGACGTCCATCCTTTTTGATCGAGTATGGACTCAATTCATGTAGAACACTTCCGATCGTTGCTGGATAAGTCAGCAGCCTTGTTGCTTGACGTAAACTTCTCTCGTCGTTGATAGCTCTGAACTCTCTGCTGTATAAGAAAGTATCCCAGTTTGTCATGTTCACCAGAGCCTCTTCGATCTGATCTCCGGGATATTCGAACTCGGGGAAGAAGCGACCGGACCGGAGGTCGTGGTCATCTTCGTTGATCTCGTGGAGCGTATCGCAAACCTCCAAATGCTTTTCATACTCGTCTGCCCAATGCTCCTCGCAGCAAGCAACGGGAATACCGCAGTCTGGGCACTCGAAGTCGACATGCGCAGGCGGAATAGTACCGGTCGTCTTCTGGATTTCTGGACCACCATTGGGGTCTGCCACTAGTCGAGTTTGCTGATGAGCGTGGTTCGGGCACCATGCATTTTGCCTCATAAAGGCCGCACGGCGTCGAATATCTGGAGAAGGCGATTCCGAGAATTTATGGAAGAGATTGTTTGGCAGTAACAATGGCCGACCCTCAGTTTCCGGAACCGGGGTGTATTCTAGACCTGGAGGACTGCGACCCTCTACTGGCTCATTCTTTGGCTTTTGACCAGTGAAATCAACTGTGGATTGGAATCTCTTTCCTGAAGCAGCTTTCTTTGACACTGCCTGAGCAGAGGGTGATCGTGAAGCTGGAGCTGAGCCATTGTCCGATCGAGTCGAGATCGACCTCCGAGCTATATCGAAAGTTGTGGTTCGAGGGTGTTTTAAAGTCGATGCCGCCGAGATTCGAGAGGCGCTCTTGAGCGTCCCTAGGCACTTATGGCATGCATATGAAGCTGCAGACATCGTTGTCTTGTTCTGCCCTTCTGTGAGACGTGGCAGAGCAGTTTGAAGGACTTCCTGATGTCTTGTCTTCTGGTGTGATGCTCTGATGTTCGCGCACTGTGCTCTGTAGCTTTGGGTTTGGATAATTGCAGCCAATCAGCGCACGGCCCTCGATTACTACTCCAGAGCACTGTGAACTTTACTTTTCAAACTTGCGACCTGAGGGTAGGCAGGCCTACTCTACTATTATCTTCCATTCTGCATGTCAAGCTGCTTGTCAGCGACCATTATGAACACCCTCACCCTCTCCATTAATATCTGGAGTATCAGAGCTGATACACAACACCTTTGAGAAGTTGCAGCGGCCTCCTGCGCGAACCGCGACACCGACACCCAACCCCAAGTCAAGATGGCGACTACGTCGTCGATGTTCATGTACTCGTTGACGATTCAACCTCCTACCGCCATCACAGAAGCTATTCTGGGCCAATTCGCTGGTACGAAAGAGCAGCAAATTGTCACTGCATCTGGATCGCGCCTTACTCTTCATAGACCCGATCCTTCGCAAGGAAAGATTGTCACGGCCTTGACACACGATGTCTTTGGCATCATCAGAACATTGGCTGCCTTCAGATTAGCCGGCAGCAGCAAGGGTAAGTCACAATCATATCTCTGTCAAAGGTTTCATTTAGTGATTATTCGTGGAAGCGCGTCGAGCAGTCTGAAAATCTGCCGTGGCCCCACAACTGCTCCTGGTATTTGGGGCTAGCACAATTTTCTTTTAGGGGGTTGTCTGGCTAATTTCTTCTTCACAGACTATATAATCATCGGTTCCGACTCTGGTCGCATCACAATCCTCGAGTTTATACCAGCGCAGAACAGATTCAACAGGCTCCATCTCGAAACCTTCGGGAAGTCCGGCGTCCGACGAGTTGTCCCAGGACAGTATCTAGCTGTCGATCCAAAAGGAAGAGCGTGTCTCATCGCTTCCGTTGAAAAGAATAAACTCGTCTATGTCTTGAACCGCAACTCCCAGGCGGAGTTGACGATATCGTCACCGCTTGAGGCACATAAAGCTCAGACCCTAGTCTTTGCACTGGTGGCACTCGACGTTGGATATGCAAATCCAGTCTTTGCTGCTCTCGAAGTCGACTATGGCGACTCCGACCAGGACCCTACCGGTCAGGCTTTTGAAGAGATCGAGAAGACATTAGTCTACTATGAGCTGGATCTCGGGCTCAACCATGTTGTTCGAAAATGGTCGGATCCTGTCGATCGCACGGCAAGCATGCTCTTCCAGGTTCCGGGTGGAACTGATGGACCAAGTGGAGTCTTGGTCTGTGGTGAAGATAATATTACATATCGGCATTCCAATCAAGAAGCCTTCCGTGTAGCTATTCCACGGCGACGAGGCGCGACAGAGGACCCACAACGCAAGAGATCAATCGTGGGTGGTGTTATGCACAAAATGAGAGGTGCTGCGGGCGCATTCTTCTTTCTCCTCCAGTCAGACGACGGAGACCTGTTCAAAATCACCATAGAGATGGTCGAGGATGATAACGGTCAACCAACTGGCGAAGTCAAGCGTCTCAAGATCAAGTACTTCGATACAGTTCCAATCGCCACAAGTCTCTGCATCCTGAAGAGCGGCTTTCTCTTTGTTGCGAGCGAGTTTGGGAATCATCAATTCTATCAGTTCGAGAAACTGGGCGATGACGACGAAGAGCTGGAGTACATCAGCGACAACTTCCCAACCGATCCCACTGAGCCATACACTCCTGTCTACTTTCACCCTCGCCCGGCTGAAAATCTGAATCTGGTTGAGAGTATCGACTCGATGAATCCTCTTATGGATTGCAAAGTTGCAAATCTCACTGAAGAAGATGCACCGCAGATTTATTCTATATGCGGCACAGGAGCTCGCAGTACCTTCCGAACCCTGAAACATGGTCTGGAGGTGAGCGAAATAGTCGAATCTGAACTTCCCGGTGTGCCATCTGCCGTTTGGACTACCAAGCTTACTCGTGGCGATGAATATGATGCTTATATCATTCTCGCTTTCTCTAATGGCACTCTTGTTCTCAGCATTGGCGAGACCGTCGAGGAAGTCACGGATACCGGATTCCTTTCTTCGGCTACAACATTAGCTGTTCAACAGTTGGGTGAAGATGGGTTGATTCAGGTCCATCCAAAGGGTATCAGACATATTCGAGCAGATCGACGTGTTAATGAATGGGCGGCACCACAGCATCGTTCAATCGTGGCTGCAACTACTAACGAGCGTCAAGTTGCTGTCGCTTTGAGTTCTGGAGAGATCGTATATTTCGAAATGGATTCCGACGGAAGTTTAGCTGAATATGACGAGAAACGTGAGATGAGCGGCACAGTTACTTGCCTCAGTCTCGGAGAAGTTCCTGAAGGCCGTGTGCGGAGTAATTTCCTCGCGGTTGGGTGTGATGATTCGACCGTTCGAATCCTCAGTCTCGATCCTGACTCCACGCTCGAGAATAAATCTGTCCAAGCCTTGACGTCTGCGCCATCAGCTCTTTCAATCATGGCAATGACTGATTCCTCATCCGGGGGGTCAACACTTTACCTTCATATCGGGCTTTATTCGGGTGTATATCTGCGAACAGTCCTCGATGAGGTTACCGGCGAATTGTCCGATACTAGAACACGCTTCTTAGGACCAAAGCCAGCTAAGTTGTTCAGAGTCTCTGTGCAGGGCCAGACCGCAGTCCTTGCTTTGAGCTCTCGCCCTTGGCTCGGTTATTCCCATCCCGTTACCAAAGGCTTCATGCTCACACCTTTGGATTATGTTGGACTGGAGTGGGGTTGGAACTTTAGCAGTGAACAGTGTCCTGAGGGCATGGTAGGCATCCAAGGGCAAAACTTACGGTATGTGATCCACTCATTTCCTACTTAACTAAATGCTTTATGATGATTTTCTTATCGTTAACCCCTTATGTCATCTTTGACCATGAGGATTAAATATTAAATTCCAATTGTTCCTTCTGAAGGCTATATATTATACTTCATGTTAACTTCAACCTCGTCGATGGCCTTGACTGACACACTATAGGATCTTTTCAATTGAGAAGCTCACCGAAAATCTTCTTCAGCAATCAATACCTTTGTCATATACCCCTCGTCATTTCGTCAGGCATCCCGAATACCCATATTTTTATGTCATTGAGTCCGACAATAATATTCTCTCTAAAGTCACGAAGCATAAACTGCTTGAAGATCCTTCCGTCATTAACGGCGATGCTAGAGTCTTGCCGGCTGAAGAATTTGGCTATCCTCGAGGAAAAGGCCATTGGGCATCTTGCATTCAAATCGTGGATCCTGTTACAGAGAAAAGGGTTCTCCAGCAGATTGATCTGGAAGACAATGAGGCAGCTGTGAGCATGGCAACGGTTTCATTCGCAAGCCAAGAAGATGAAGTATTCTTGGTAGTAGGCACAGGCAAAGATATGGTTGTCAGTCCGCGCTCATCAACCGCTGGATTCATCCACGTCTACCGCTTCCATGAAGAAGGAAAAGAAATTGAGTTCATCCATAAGACCAAAGTCGAAGAGCCTCCACTTGCACTTCTCGGCTTCCAAGGACGTCTGCTCGCAGGTATCGGCAAAGATCTTAGAATCTACGATTTGGGAATGCGTCAACTGCTACGGAAAGCCCAGTCAGAAATCGCATCCAACCTGATCGTCGGTCTGCAGACACAAGGAAGCCGCATCATCGTCAGCGATGTCCAAGAGAGTATCACATACGTCGTCTACAAGTTCCAAGAGAACAAGCTGATTCCCTTCGTGGACGACACCGTCGCTCGCTGGACCACCTGCACAACGATGGTTGACTACGAGACCGTGGCTGGCGGTGACAAATTCGGCAACCTCTGGCTCCTCCGCTGTCCCGCTAAGGCAAGCGAAGAAGCAGACGAAGAAGGTTCTGGCGCCCATCTTCTACATGAGCGCTCATATCTCCAAGGCGCACCTCACCGCTTAGCTCTCATGGGGCACAATTATGTGCAAGACATCCCGACGAGCATCCACAAGACTAATCTCGTCTCTGGCGGGCGTGATTGCCTTTTGTGGAGTGGGCTGCAGGGCACGATCGGCATTATGATTCCATTTGTGAGCCGCGAGGATGTCGATTTCTTCCAGACGCTGGAGCAGCATTTGAGGACTGAGGATGCGCCACTTGCAGGGAGAGATCATCTGATTTATCGGAGTTATTATGTGCCGGTTAAGGGAGTCATTGATGGAGATCTGTGTGAGCGCTATACGCTGTTGCCAACGGATAAGAAGATGATGATTGCCGGGGAGTTGGATAGAAGTGTGAGGGAGATTGAGAGGAAGATTTCAGTGAGTCCTGACATTGCTTGGCTGTTTAGTTCATGTGGTTCAAAGCTAATAGTGTGACAGGATATGCGAACGAGATCTGCGTACTAAATGGTGTCTGGATTGGAAAGTTAGAATATCCAAAATCGGGTGTCGTAGGGTTTCTACGTATGCCGCTGGTGATAATCCTGATCGTACATCGTACATCTCGCAGTGTATTATTGTACATCTGTCCCAATAAATGTAAAAAAAAACTCACAAATCCCAACCCTCGCTGTACCGCTTTGCTCTTTGCGCCTGTGCCCGTTCATGCATCCCACTTCTCTTATCTTGCATTCCCTCATCCTTCTAAATCATCTCATCCTACCCGCGCCCAGTAGACCGTCTCTTTGCTGCCTCCAATTTCCTTCCCCTTCCCCTTTCCCTTCTTGTAGGGAAGCAGTGGGTGTTCCTTCTCCCATCTCTCTTCCTCCCTCCAGTTCGCCACTGCTGTCTCCCACTCCCAGCCCCCCTGCTCCAGGTACAAACTCGCGACATCATACTCTGGGACTTTACACGCGACCATGAACCTGCGTATCTTCTTTCTCTTCTCGTCATCCTCCTGTGGCAATACCGGATTGGGTGAGAGGCTAGGCCCGCCATAGTGGGAGGAGGGGATGCGCAGAGTGCTGCGGGCGAAAATGAGGTGGTCGGAGGAGAGATTGTTGTGGGTTCGTAACAGGGAGGGAGGCAGACGGTAGAGCAAGGAGAGGGAGGGGATGGTGTCGTCTGGGTGCTTGAGATGATGCACGATATCCGGCCTCGGGGCCCCCTCTCCTGCTACCGCGCTGGCATACGGCGGCGGCGGAGCATCGCATTCTGCTAGCTTTATCATAGATTGCGACGTCGTCACCTCGGGATCTTGCGCCTTGGATGCTGTGGAAGGGCTGTAGGCGGGAGGGTCACGCAGACCTTGTGGCAGCGCGGAGGGAATGGTTGAGATCTGGCAGAACGGGCAGTAACGCGCGAATCTCTCGTTCTTTGCAGTGCAGTTTGCGCAGATCACCCTTGCACAGCAGGGCAGTCGACGATCTCGGATCGGTGTTGGCTTTTCGGAAGTATCTTCGAAGACTGGAGAGGAGGGGAAAGAGGACAGGAGAACGGCGCATGTACAGCATGCCTCTGCGGCGCGGGAAGGGTACTGGACTTTGGATTCTAGCATCGGCATTTCTGTGGGTTGGAGATGAGAAGGATATAATATGGCTGCTACTATATGGCGGATGTACAACAGGAAGGCCGTCGAGAAATGTACAGAAATGTAGAGAAACTGTGCATGGGGAGACAGGATGAATCGCGGCGCTTGGAGTCCTCGCCCTGGAGTACGTACCTATCCCGATAGCGATTAGATAAGATTTGTGGCATCGCGGGGTTCTTTCGCCTGCATCTTGAATGGACCCCTGGAGGAAGATTTAGAAATTGACTACTTAGGTATGATCTCAACTAATAACTTATCTATCAGCAGCTGTTAAGAATAACGTAGGAAGTGGGTATAATCGTTGTTCATGGATAATCCATCTACACGCAGCTACTGAGTAAGAATAATCTACACTAAAATTCCCGTCGTATATTCATACCCCGCATCCAACCATAACACGCACTGCATGAGAAACCTCTTCTGAGACGCGCCTGGAAAGTCTCTGTCCCCAAAAGCCTGGATGATGGAACTCCAGCCAGCATATAATCATAACCATAAGGCACGTAAATCATCTCTCGCATCTCACATAATTTCGCAGCCGTTACTCCTCGCCCTTCTCCTCCTCCCGATACCGCCCATACCAATATCCCCTTCCTCCTCGTCTGCATGCAACATAGCAGCTTCTCTGGCTCGGCGCCGCCTTCTCCTCGCTCCTGCCCCTGCAGCGCCCGCCTCCTCATTCGCAACCATATACTCCGCCCATCTCCTTTCCAGCCGGCTCGCCGCCGCCAAATCTCCCTTCAGCACCCTCTTCATGTGCTCATCCACCGTCATCTGCCACCCATAGAAGCACTTCAGGCCAATCACCTCCTTTGGAAAGGTCGGCATCTTACCTGCCGCGCCGGCTGAGAACTTCTTATTCTCGGCGTTTCGGGAGAGGATCTCACGCACGCCGGTCCAAGTCACGTTGCCGCAGTCGAAGACGACCAGGCGCAGACTGACCTGTGGACGGCAGGAGTCGAGGCTGCTCCGAGCGGAGCGGGCGCGTACCATTGATGCGGCTTCGGCGAGGACGAGGTCTGAGATGCGGGTGTTGTCCATCTCGACGCTGCGGAGACTGGTGCACGCGCGGACCACTGGGAGCATGCCGGAGTCGCCCAGGTTCTCGCAGTAGCTGATTGACAAATGCTCCAGACGGGAAGCACAGGGGGATTTGGCGAGATGCTCGGAGAGGAAGGTGTTGGTAAGCTCAGACAACTCTTCGAGATCGAGGTGTGTAAGATTAGGTGTGGTAGAAATGACGGAAGAGAGGGAGGAATCGGTGAGTAAGCTGCAGCTGGAGAGCTGAAGACCTTCCAGTAGTGGCGTATTATGTGCCAGCACCTTCAAGCCTTGATCCGTAATTCGAGTGCAGCGGCTCAAATCTAGATGTCGCAGCTTTCGAGGTTCAACAAGAGGTAGATCCGACAATATGTCGATTTGCGGATCGACTCCATTAATGATGGTTTGAAGCGTAGCATCCGACAGATCAGTACATCCGCTCAGTACTAGTCTCTCCAGATTGTTGCTCTCAAAGATTGCCGTAGCCACTTCAAGTCCTGAGGAACCGGAAAATCCGCGAATTTCTCCCACGCGTAAGTCTCTCAGTTTCGGACATCCTGCCAGCACCATCTTGATGCCTCGGGAATCCATGTGGCTGCACCAAGAGACATTGAAGGACTCCAGTTGTGGACATGATCTTGAGACAATCTTACATGAAGCATTGTTCACAGCAACCAGGCCGGTCAGATTAAGATGAGCCAGTCGCTCGTTGCTCGTCAAGAGAGTATGCAAAGTTGCTCTCTGGAAGTTCCGACATCCTTCCAGCGTTGCATTTATGAGGTTCTTGCATGACTTGACAACGACATCTGCCCGATTGTAGTGGTCTACCTGGACACAACCGCGGAGATTCAGATCTTTCACGAAGGGACCCGCCGCTTCAATGATCTTCGCCAATGATTCGGCTGGAATATCCGTATAAAATTCCGAGGCATCAAAGCATGTCCACAGTTGGCCATCAAAGCATATGCGATGGAAAGCGCGGCTGACAATTGATGCCCGAACCAACTCCTTTGGCTTTAAATAAGCGAAGACTAGAAGCTTTATTTCATGCGGCATGTCCTTCCAGAAATCGAAATTAGGATTGGGTATTCGCGGTTTGGAGACTGGCTTGCTGGTCGGATGTGAAAAGTAGTCCTCGACCAGTTCCGGGATATCAGAACTGGATCGTTGGAAGCCATTCCGTGAGGGAGGTGCACTTTGAGGTGAACTTCCTAGCCTAGTGTCTGCTCTGAGATGGTCCAAATTCGCTGTCCGAGGTCGAAGAGTAACATTGATTTGAACATTTGCGAGAGGAGACGGAGATGCTACAGTAGGTGTTCCAACCGACGAACCAGGAATACTGGCCTGGTGTCCTGGAACGAGTCTCGGAAAGCTCGAGCTGCTGGCGGATTGGCTTGCCGGCGAATTGGACAGACTAATAGTTGAGGTTCTCGCACTCCGGAAAGTATATGGATTGCTCGTTGCTCTTTTCCTTCCGAGCACAAGAGAGGATGAAGACGATATGCGTTGTAGACTGCGAAGCAGTCGCTGTCTCCCCTTTGGCTTTGGAGCTGCTTCGAGCGGGATTGTCTCGGTCGAGTCCATGTCCACCTGCGAGGGAATTATGGACTCCAGGGCCGACAGAGATTCGAGAGCTGCCATGGCAGGCCTTCGGAGCAATATGGCTCTGCAAAACCTTCTGGGAAAAGGGGGGGGGGGGATATATTTGTATTTTCAGCTGCTGTTGTAACGCAATTTAATCATCCAGAAGAGGTCTCGTCGCTCGGTGCTTGGGAGAGCGGGAGGGTGGAAGGGCGGAGGTCGTCTCTGGCGAAAGATGTTGAAGATTATAACATGGTTTGAGGCGTCTAAACCCTTTCCACGGTATGAAGGGGGTGAGGGAGGGATGGGGAAAAGAGGATGAATGAGAGGATGAAGGAGAGGATGAATGAATTGGGTCGGGATAGATGCCGTGTTGTCTGGCGGACGGTCAGTCGGTCGGTCGGTCGGTCGGTTAGTCGGTCGTGTGTGGTTGTGTAGGTATGTACGAAGTACTGTATGGTCGCGTGTGTGTGGTCGGTCGTGGGTGTGGGTGTGGTCGTGGGTGCATGTGGTCGTGGGTGTGGTCGTGTGTGGTCGCGAGTGAGTTTCAGGGTGTTCTGTGGTGGATGTGTGGATGCTCATGCCCCAGTCTCTCATGCCTCAGTCTCTCATGCCCCTCCTTTCCTTACCCTTATCCTTCCTTATCTTATCCTTATCCTTATCCTTATCCTTATCCTTATCCTTATCCTTATCCTTATCCTTATCCTTATCCTTATCCTTATCCTTATCCTTGTCCTTCTTTCTCGGATGCTTCGTCTCTGCAGCCAATAGAATAATAGAAGAAATAGTCTCTCCTTCACTCGAGTCCATATTAGGTATAGCAAGTACATAGCTACCTACGAAGTATCCCCTTAAGCAAGCAAGCGAGCGAGAGAGAGAGAGGGAGACAGAGAGAGTGTGTGACTTCCCCTTCCCCCAGGTACTCACTCACACTCACTACCCTACTACCCTACTACCCTACTACCCCCCTACGACTATCCTACTACCCTACTATTGTAATATTGTCCCGCATCTGCTGGCTTGTAGGCATATGGCTATTTCTCTCCTCTGCGTAACGGAAGGGCCCATTAACAACTAATTGATTACCTACTCTGTCATTACTATAGGTACAGCGGCTGTGGATGCTGTTTAATATTTGCCCATCTTACATATTGCCTAGTCTGTGGTAAGGGCTACTTAATTTAAGATCACGTGCCATCAACGCATAACTATTCAATTATTAGGCTGTGAATCTTTAAGTATATTTAAGTAAGATACTTTCTTAACAATTATATTTTATATATGTCTAGACTTTTAGCTGTAATAACAATAATAACAATAATAATAATAACATTTATGAGCTGCTAACATAGACCACTTAATCTATAGGAGTTTTGGAGATTAGTTAAACTAATCTAGATTTAGTAGAAGCTGGACTAGACTTAGTAGAGCCTTAATAGCAAGTGGTTCTAAAGGGTTCTCTTTAAGCTACAACTTTATATCATCAAGTAGACTCCTATTATTTAATATCACAAGTATTAAAAGCACTACTACATAACATATAAACTATAACATAAAGTGACATCTCTTAACATCAGCGCGAGACAAGATACTGTAAATCGCATCCCCTAAGCGAAGTGCAGTTTTGGTCCTTGGCATCCGACGGTTACATAGCATTAGCCCGGATTGTGCAGACGCCTTTTCCAAGAATATGAACGTGACGGAAGGAGCCTCGCGCTTTCTTGCTATCCAGCATCATCGCACGGCGCGAACGACGACTTGTTACTTATTTGAAAATCCAGGGCGTCCTTCAACGGCCATAGCCGCCGCAAATTATTATTTCCACTGTTGTTATTGTTATTATTATCATCATCATCATCATCATCATCATCATTATTATTATTATTATTATTACTACCATTATTACTATTGCTATTCCTACACTACTACACTGCACCGCACCACTGCCCCTTCTCTCCTTCCGCCGGGGCCCTCTCCTCCCCCATCTCTCTCTCTCTCTGTCTCTCTCTTTCCACAGGAGCTGCGATCCCCCCCAGTCGGATTGCAGTCCGTTTGCTTTACACTCCGACTAAGGCGGAGCAGTTATGCTGGAGTCAGATGCGCCCGAACAAGATGGTATGTCGGCGAAGTTTCATCGTGTTTCGTTTCCTCGAGAACAACAGCACTTGGATCCAGCTACAGAGCCAACTACCAATGCTTCTGGGACTGCCTATGACGAGGCTGACGAAGATTAGGCGTCGACTTATATTCACACTCCCCAGAGCGAGGCAGAAGAGGCTGCTCTCCGAATGCCACCCGTGAACATCCCGCGAATAACCTCGCACTTCCGAAGAATCGAAGCACGGGCAACCTCTTGCAACATGCTGCACGCTTCGCAGACAAGGAGAAAGGCAGGATACGATTCTCATTCGATGCGGGAGAGCATGATCCAATGTCGAGGTAAGTTCGACCTCTAAAACTGTATACCTGGTGTAAGGTTTGGGTTTGCGACCATACCGTAGTGTTGCCATTGCGATCTGGCCTGGAATTGACAAGGTAGCAATAACTAACAGCCCGTCGCACAGATCTTCCATCATGACAGAACATGATCATGGTCTAGGTCTCTCAGGTCTGAGACGAATTCGCCAGCAACCTCCGCCGAGAATCACGACAATATCCTCTGCAAGCTCTTCCCGGGCGCCATCGCTTGGGCCGCGATCTGCATCAATGAACGTCACTGTACCTTCAGAGTCCCGAAAGAGCTCGAATGGGGCCATGTCGACATGCCCATCGTCCCCTACGATGAATTTCACTGAAGACCTCTCGAGATTCCCATCGGAATCGCTACATTCGTTCTCTTTCGCTCATCAGTCAGCCGAGGAATTTATACACAACCGTCAGAATGTATTAAAAAGATCGATAGAATTCATGTCCAAATCTATCAATAGACACGGAATTTCCCAGGCTGGCATCGCCAGCGCACAAGCGCGTGTTTCGGGGGATCAGGAGACGCAAAGCATGTTGGACCTTCTCGCAAGAGCAAAGCTGGCTGGAGGAGATAGTACCGCAGAATTCAACAAGCTTGTTTTGGCCCAGGGTCCGTTGACCAGTCCGCCTCAGTTTGATCGAGTGGATATCTTCGAAAAGAGCTATGCGCAACGGTCTGAGAGTCCAGAGGAAATCATTCCTCTGTCGCCGACACAATCAAGAAAACCTCACGGCAACAATATGGATCAAGAATCCGAAAATGCTGCTATGTTGCCAACTTTTGTCGCTGGGCAGGAGCTAAACGACCTGGCGGGCTCTGAAGGACGGTCTGATGTTCTATCTAGAACAACTACGAACGAAAGTCATGCGACTGGAAATTATATTTCCCCAGTCCCAACCAGACCTGGTCTCCAACGAACCTTCACCGACACATCTCCCCTGAAGTTGCAGAATACACTCATCGATGCCATGGTTCAACCATACCCAGCTAATGATAAATACACTAACGGGAAGATACTTTCGCCGCCTTTGCCTCAAAGTGCATTCAATGCTCCGCATCAGTCACCCTTGTTTCCGCCTTACCTCGATCAAGCACCACTGGCTAATTTCCCAGGGTCAACACCCTATGGACTTAGCGGACCTCATCCTGTTGGCCCGGTCGTTCATGGACATTCAAGTCGATGGGCACCAGCTGCTCAGGCTATCTTCACTACCGAATCCAAGGCTCCATGGACTATATTGGCAGCAAACGACCTTGCATGTCTCGTTTTTGGAGTCACAAACGCCGAAGTGAGGAGGATGGGCATCATGGAGGTCGTCCGAGAGGAACGGCGAGCATGGTTAGAGGAAAAATTGGCACAGCCTGGATCAGAAGCAGAGCATAAGAGTAGGCAGGAAGCTCATGCAGCAAGTCAGCAGAATAGTCCGCGGTCTACGACGTCGTTTTTATTAGGCAGAGGTGGGATTACGGCATCGTTGTTAAACAAACCATCTTCGCGCCAGGTAAAGGAGAGTCGCCGAACTCAAACAGATGATGGAGCTGGCTCATCTGTTGCTGCCAGAAAGAAGGCAGCGAAAGGCGGCCTCAACCACACAAGCAATAAGTCACGTGGTGTTCTTCTATGTGGAGACGTCGTGCCTATTCAAAAGCGAAACGGCCACACGGGATCTGCGAGTCTATGGGTCAAGGAGAAGAAGGGTGGCTTGATTTGGGTACTTGAAGAAATCCATGAGGACGTGGCATTTATCAGTCTCGATGGTGATGGGATGGTGACGAAAATTGACGGTTCCGCGGCACCTATATGGGGCAATTCTGTGGCACGGGCAGGTGTCGACATTGGGACTCTGATACCATGCATACCACGACAAGGAATCGACCCGAGAACTGGCGAGCTAGACTACGCCGAAGTCGTCAACCAGCATTATTTTACAGCACGAAATTGCAATCGCGCCCATGTTCCAGTAGCAATAGAGAGAGTACCTGGAGGTATGGATTTGAAGGTGTCTAGCTTTCCTCATATTGCTGGAATTGTCGTTTTATCTGCAGATACTCTGCAAATCACCAGCGCCAATTCAGTCTTTTCAGCTGCATTGTTTGGCCAAGAACATCCTGATCGTCTCCATGTCACCGACTTGATTCCAGGGTTCGATCGAATATTGAAGATTCTTACCGAAGACGATGGCATTCGACTAGTCGATGGCATGGTAGTGCCGGAACATAGTTTCCGTCGTGCTAGAGCATTCGCCGCTCTTCGAGATGGAAAGGCTGATGCTGCTGCATATTTCTTAAGACCGGATGGACTCCCTGCAAGGCATCGTGATGGTTCGGAGATCAAAATCGATGTCCAAATGCGAGTCGTCAAGAGCGAGAAACATATTCAACATGACGAGCATGTGATAGTTGAGGAGGATGAAGGCGCAACTCCACAATCAGAAGTTGTCTATGCCCTTTGGATTACTTATTCGAGACATCTACATGGGGGACAACAAGTTCCTGGAACGACATCACCTCTTATGAGTGGAAACGCAACGCCTTTACACCAGCCTTCTCCAGGACAGACTCAGATGTCCTCGCCTCTTGATATGGATTCTTCGGATGAGCCAGCTAAGGAGGTCTCACATGCATCGCTACTGACGAAACAACTAAAGGAGGCAGCTCGAAAGACTGCGAACAAACTTGTCGGGAGAGATATTCATGCCGAGAAATTGGCACCACAACCTCCAGCCGAAATCGTCGAGCCTATTGTCAAAAAGACGATTAACGACTTTGTCATTCTCGAGGAGATGGGTCAGGGCGCTTATGGTCAGGTCAAACTCGCCCGTAACAAGAAGACAGGAAACAAAGTCGTCCTAAAATTCGTCACCAAGCGGCGTATCCTAGTTGACACCTGGACGCGAGATCGCCGTCTCGGAACTGTTCCTCTTGAGATCCACGTCCTCGACTATCTTCGCCGCAATGGTCTGCAGCATCCCAACATCGTTGAGATGGATGACTTCTTCGAAGATGACGTTAACTACTACATCGAGATGGTTCCGCATGGTCTTCCCGGCATGGATCTCTTCGATTACATCGAGCTGCGCGTGAACATGGAGGAAGCGGAATGCCGAGGGATCTTTGTACAGGTTGCGAGAGCTGTGCATCATCTGCATACCAAGGCGAATGTTGTACATCGCGATATCAAGGATGAAAATGTGGTGTTGGACGGAGAAGGGACGATCAAACTGATTGATTTTGGGAGTGCGGCATACATCAAGAATGGCCCATTCGACGTCTTCGTTGGGACGATTGGTAGGCCTTTCCTGCTCCAGAAGTTCGTCATGCAGAGACTAATGTTAATATTCCAGATTATGCCGCACCCGAGGTCCTAGCCGGCAAGCCATACCGTGGCAAAGAGCAGGATGTTTGGGCTCTCGGTATCCTCCTCTACACCATCATATACAAGGAGAATCCATTCTACAGCATCGATGAGATCATGGATAGGGATCTTCGTGTTCCCTATATCATGAGCGAGGCAAGCATTGATCTGATCCGCAAGATGCTCGATAGGGATTTGGATCGAAGGATAGATATCCAAAAGGTTTTGGATCATCCCTGGTTGAGAGATGAGATGAGCGAGAGCGATTGAGCGGTGGGAAGGGGAGGGAGGGACACGGATTAACACGGATCGCAGAGTGAAGGTTGTTGCATGGCATGGGTTGGGAGAAAGATACCCCAGATCGCATTGGCAGGTGTGAGGGGACGGGCATTGGATATTCATAGCGCACGGTAGTGGCTGAGGTGGATGGACGACGGGATGAACCACAGACTTGGCAGGGTGCGGAGCTAAGCCTAACTTCGAGGTGACGAAGACGAATGGTTGGACCGGCATGGCGTTCGTATCTGTATGTATATTCGGGATAGGACCAGCGGAGGCCATGGATGATGGGAACGAGTTTTTTTGTATATATAGGCCCTCTATGCGAGGAAATAGAGGTGAGGTGGAATGAGTGTGTGTGCTCCTTGCGCGCGCGTGTGTGTGGTTTCGCTCTGCGGTGTAGCAAAGGTACGGTTTTTTTTTCTTTTCTTGTTCCCCTTTTATGTGATAAGTTTATATGATAGACAATTACGACTTCCCCGTATGGTATAATAATAATAATAATATCTCTCATAAATCAACATCACATCCAAAATTTATATAAATGAACACTAAAGGAAGTTAAGCAGAGAAAAATTCAAAAATGATCATTTCAAAACGATGGAGCGGCAGGGGATCGAACCCTGGGCTTCTAGCAATCATTGATATGTGCAATTCGATGCAAACTACATAATGCAAAGCCAGCACTCTACCACTGAGTTACAGCCCCAATAGATGGTATGTGCCTTTCATATAATAATATATGAAATTTAAGCATGTATGCCAGCCAATATTTTCCAGCTTCCACCCTAGCGAAGCGAGATGGCGGTGGACGAAAGTGCATATTAGATAAGCAGTCTCAGAAGTCTAAAGTTTAAATGAACAAGAAGGGGGGCGGAGTACATATATACATAATATGTATATGTATCCGTGCAATGCAAGTACAGGAATCAGAGGAAATAATAGACAACGCACCACTCTAGCTTAGTGTACATATGTAGGCCTGACTCTATGTGTAGATGTAGGCTATTGTAGCCTACGCAGAGCTGATGAAAACCGCCATAGGGCTGAAGGAGGTATGCATGCTCCAGAGAAGGAGGCTTGTGCTTACGACGTACCTACCTGGCCAGGTATGCTTCTCATTTAGAGATGAACACGAGGACGAACACGAGGACGAACACGAACGCGACAGGAAAGACGATTCGGCTGACGAGTCTAGAGCCTGGAGTCTAGAGCCTGGAGTCTGGAGTCTGGAGTCTGGAGCCTAGAGTCTGGAGTCTGGAGTTAGGGCGGGGAACATGCTTATATCATCATCCCTATCACCGAACTTCGTCATCTCCAATCTCCAATCTCCAATCTCCGCTCTCCGCTCTTCTCCAGACTGCAATGAGGAATAGCGACTACGCACACACGGTAGGCATGGACGTAGTGTTGTGTGCTACGTGTACGTGTATGGTGCTGTGTACGTGTACAGTGTATAATTATATCAATCAGTAGGTGCATATGCATATATAGGTAGACGTCCGTAGGGTGAAGCGGTGTAGCGGCTGTGAACGGGGATTCCGAGTATTCTTTCTCCAATTCTCAATATTCCCCGAGTAATGATGAAGTCTGAAATGTCTTGTTTGGGTCTCTGCAGAGGATCAGGTGAAGATAGAAGTACGGATCCTCTCATCTCATCATCTCCGCGCCGTCAGACGGGTAATTCGTGTGATGTATGTGACTGCTCCCGTGGACTCGTAGGCAGTCAGCGATGTACCTTTTCTTTTCCCTCTCTTGATATGCATGTATGTATGTACTTAAGATTACCATCTCCGACTATGTTGTATTTCTTTACAAGAGAGTTAGATGTATACTATTATATGTATACTATGTACTGTACATATATATTATACATTGATAATATTATATATATTATACGCATAGTAGTACAGGAATGGATGATGTAAGCCAATGTGTACTTGCTTCTCCGACGTGTCTCTGAGCTTGTCTCTGACTCTTAGTAATCTAGTCTTAGTAATCTAGTCTTAGTAATCCATCTCCATTATTCTACACATTAGAAAAGACGGAGGACGGACGTAACGGACGTACCCGGACCCACGGCTCTTTCGGTATTTCCGGCCTTCTCGGCCTTGCGAATTTTAATTTAAACCTTGTTTGATACCCAAAGAAACATCGACATCAGCTGGAACACATCATCATTATCATCATCATCATCACCACTCGAATACAAGAAGCCCCTTTCATCCCTCATCCCTCATCTCACGGTTTCCTATCCTTCTTCTCCTTTTACCCTCTCTCTCTACACCCAACTCTACTATTCCACCACCACCAAGACCGCCTTACACCTACAGACAGTCGTAGTAGTAGATAGAGTACAGTACCAGTACGTACCACGCTACTACAGACCTACGATCCACCTAGGCACTTTGCACATCGACACATCCACATCAGATCTCTCCCACTCCCACAACGCAGATCCGCAACGCACGGCTACTCTACCGACTATTCGTTTCCACTAGGCAAAGCGTCTGCCTATTGACTCATCGGCAATATCTTTATTATTATATTATTATTCTTATTGCTTCTCGCAACATAAACCTCATAGTTCAATTCAAAAATACAATAATAAGTTAAAATGTCTACATCGGCCAGATCACCATTACATTATTCTCAATCCACCACTTCCACCACTTCCACTCCCACCACCGTCCCGCCATCATTCAGACGAAAGGCCATGTCGATCACGCAGACCTACTACCTTGCCCACACCGCTCGCGGCAAGCTCTCTCACGAGGCTGCTCGCGCAGACCACAACCTCCGCTTCCTCGTCGGCCATGCAAATCTCCTCGACGCATTGATGCTCGAGCTCGCCGAGGCCGAGCAGGAGCAGGAGACTTGGTTCAACCAGTCCGTCCGCGGCGCAACCAAGAGCGAGGAGAGGCACATCCAATGGGCGGATACCCTCATCGAGGAGCCCGACGAGGACTGGCAGGCCGAGGACGCAGACTCCGACGCAGACTCCGACTCCGATTCCAACAGCGAGTACGACGAGGATGAGGAGCTTGAGTTTGCCTTCGCTTCGTTACGACGTGTCGACTCATACACCACCGTGCCGCAATCGCTCCCAGTCGAGGAAGAGGGAGAGGAGGATGAAGAGGAGGATCCCTACGAAGACGATGGCGAGGAGGACTACGCCATGCTCGGCCTCTCCCGCACACCGTCACATCCACCGTCTCCGCCAGAACTAGGCCACGATTCCGAAGAGGACAGCAGCGAGGACGAGTCGATGCCACCGTCTCCGCCTTCCGACGCCCTCCTCTCATTCGACCAAAAGCAGAGACAATCTCCAAGCCCTAAACTCTCGCCCTCAGGGCAAGCTGTCTTCTTTGACGACGGCTTCTACCTCCCGTCACCCAACGCGCCGGCCTTAATCTCCTCGATAAGCGTGTACTAAGGGGGGCAATCCGAGAGTTGGGGCATCTGGTGATAGCGATTCAGCGAGTCTTTGCATAGCGTGGCGCAGGATCTTTTTTTTTCCTTAACGATGCGCGGAAGGCATCATTGCATTTTTATCATTTCATTGGCATGGATATTTAGAGAGGACACTGCGAGGAAATCATTCTGCTCAACACAAACGGAGTTGGGATTTGGGCGGACTGGAAACGAGGGATTTCCTCTGGATGGCGCAGTTCTCTTGTGTTCCCTGGGAAACAAAAGCCAGGTCGAGCCTCTCTCTCTATTTCGGGAAGGACACTAGGATAGAATTGAACAATGCTTCAATCGATCATGATTTCCTTTTAATTATGATGTGAACTGTGATGTGAACTGTGATGTGGTGCAGTCAGTCCGTTCATCATCAGCGGTCACGGCTCCCCGGCATCAAATGCCACATTTCGAGATTCGATGATTCATCAAATTGTATTCTGGGTTGGGTCTAGTGAAGCCTCGTGATATCTCCGCTCAAGCTAAGGAAGGATGGACGGATGAGCGTCAGGCCGCGATCTCCGACTGCTGCCGTTGCCGTGTACCATGCCCAGTAGCAGCTACCTAGCAAGGTACATGGTGCTCATGTACAGTACAATCAGTAATCTTCAACGTCCTGGCACATCATATCCGTACATACTCTAACATTATGGGATTACTAATCCCACTACTGTCTGTTCACTTCTCAAATTCACAAGTCCTCCTCTAGAAGAGGAGACATATATATTATATATGTCAATATACGTAGGTACTGTACGTATAGTGCGTACTGATCTTCCCTGTCTTCTCTCATCCAAGCAGGTTTCTGAAGGATCAGAATAGTCGCCCTGCCGAGTTTTCTCGCTGCTTGCCTGCATCCTAGTGCAGCCGTCAAAAATATTGAGTGGATTCCAGATTACGTAATCTATAATATTTTCCTCTCTATTTCCGGTTTGGATATTTAGGTAGGCATACATATTGAGCACATAATACATATAGTACATATAGTACATATAGTACATATAGTACATATAAGTAATATGTATTCTGAATCGAGCACTCTCGAAATCAAAATCTCAGGTGCAAACTCAGCGATTCACGGGCGGGTGGCGCAGGCTGACTGTACTCGTCCTGCTGCGTTGTTTGCGAGTGCCAATAGAGTATGTACACAGTATGTACACAGTATGGACGCGTTGACAGGCTGACAGGCTGACAGGCTGACCAGTGACAGCAAGGAGTCAGCAAGGATTGACCGTGATTCTGGAAAGAAAAGATTATTATTGTTCTTGTTGGAGGACATGTCTACGAAGTATTCGGTGGAGCAGGTACAACGTACAACAGTTAGGCCGAGGCAACAGAGCCTGACGTCAGGGATGGTGGGTGGATCTGATCACAATTTCGCTGCCCCGGAGAGATACGAAGTACAAGTACCGAATGTCCACATACGTTACGCAATGGAACTTTTTGATAAGATAAGATTCCATAGATCTAATGGTTTAGATAAGACAAGATAGAATATACTACACACTGAGAAATATTGATAAGATTTGATGAGACAAGATAAATATACAAACAACCATACAACCCATATTCTACTTTCTACCGATTATATCAGGCAATATATTCATCTAAGCATTCTCGATCTAACTTAGTCATAGAGTCTCTAGAAATTGATGCTACCTGTTGTATGGTACATGACCGAATTTATCAAATCAGTGACTTGATTTACGAGTTCCCTAACATCCGCTTCTTCGATCTGTGCCCGAGACGGCTAGGGATATCAAATGCTCGGGATCTTAAACTATGAGACGCCGAGGACCTAGATCAAACAAATGGTCCCAAGAGCAGACAAAACGAATCGTAGGGCATATCATTCATTTCTTCATCTATGCCCAAACATGGTCTCACGCCTAACATCATTATGACAATACAGTTTATCCAAACCATCAGCACCTCTTCTGTCCCATCTCTATATCTGCACCATAATCATCCCAATCCAACCTGTCTCCGGCTCCCAGACTCCTGCCCAACCAAATACCTATCGCCGTCACCATTCCCCCGACCAAAAACCACCCCTCAAACCATATCTCCACAAATCCGCCATCTACTCCTCTCCCCAGCGCCTGGCCAATTCCACCGGCTACCTCCTTGGGCAAATTACTCCTCAACAACAACGCACTGCTAATCACATATGTCGCGCTAATCTGAGCGACCATAAGCGGTAGATTTGCCTGAGCTTGTCTTACCAGGCCAGGCGTGAAGCGCGAGAAGATGTGCAGAGTTTGTAAAACGGAATTGAATGAGAGGAGCAGCATGATGCCGGAGAGGAGGAAGGATATCTGACGGGACCACGCGGCCTGGTCGAGAGTCGGATCCCAGTGTTTGGCAACGAGCGCGAGGATGCGGTTGATGGGGTCGGATGTGGAGAAAGTGCTGGCTGGGGTCGAGTAGCGTCGGACGGAAGCGAGTGTCGTGGCGAGGATGCGATAGAGGCAGTAGATGGAGAAGATGTAGTCTGGGATGATCAGACAGCGGCCCAGTGGAGTATGAGCACGCTGCTGCGCTGCATAGCGGACTTGCAGCATGGATAGCGCAGTCGAGAGGCTGACTGCCATCGTCTCCAGACCCGAGATCTCGAGCTGCAACGCCCTGATCTCTGTCGCATCAGCGTTGCCACGTACAGCACCAATGATTTTTGTCACGAATCCATCCTGCGGAGCAGCAGAAATCTTCCGCTGCAAAACCCTCAGACGGCTGCGTTTTATGGCTAGCATGTCATTGGTGGCATCTAGACCAGACGCTTTCCGTGTGATGTCCGACTCGGTGACGGCACGAGGATGGTGGCCGAATGATTGCCAGGGGGAGGAGACGGAGGCAAAGCCGGAGAGAAGGGCCATGAGAGAGATGCCGATGACACCCACACGAGAGAGTGCAGCATCGGTGAGGCTTTGAGTGGTACCGGGAGTGACCGAGCGAGGGGAAGTGCTGGGTAGGGTTCCTAACCACCAGAAGGCACTCAGCCACGCTGCGAAGCCGACAAGTTGTAGAAGCCAGGGTATTTTGGGTAACTTCCCGTCTCGCCGACTAGAGAAGTCCCAACCAGCGCCGCGGATAACCGACTGTAGCTCGAGAAAAGGTATCCAAACAACGAGGAGAAATAATAATGTCGGGACGGTTATCTTCAGTGCTACGGTTCTTGCAGCCGGATCCAACGAATTTGATATCTCACACAGGATTAATTCTGCCAGGACAGTTGCTAGTGCAACTGTTGTCGAGAAGCTCACGGCCGCAATGCGCCGGCGTGCTGGCCAGGATCTATGGGTTGCCTCAGCCTGTCTGAGTGCTGGTGGCGCATCTGTGGTGAGATAATGCTCATCATCCGGCTTCGACGCAGCCCCCGAGAGCAATGGAAATAGCTTGCGAAGCACGACGATGGTAACGATTACAAAGGTGACGATGAATGGTAGCGCTGAGGCGAGCGCCGTAAGCGGCTGGAACGAGAGAGTGCGAGCGGAGTGAGGCATGCTGCAGCCATCATCGCATTTCTCGTCGATAGGAAGCATTGGACCGAGTCCTCGAAGCTGCGAAGCCGAGACTCGTAGGCATCTCAAGGCGTCTGGATGATTGGGCCGCACGAGTATATTGCAGTCTTTGTGGTTGTGTTCATATGCACCCAATCTCGTTAACGGTCCCTGGTGTCATGACGACAGAACCCGCAAGGCTGCGTTGATTGCCCGTCTATCTGCACGTGACCATATCTACAGTCTCGTTCTCATTCCCGTTCTCATTCTCATTCTCCTTCAACATCTCACATTTCGCTCAAATTAGAGAAGAGACCCTCTAAGCTCAATTGTCGTCTTTAACTTAATGCATGTGATTTCGTTGTCTAAGTTGTCACCAGTCTACCCTTGGTCATTGCCTGAGTTGGAGATACTGCTGTCAATCGAGCCAATAGATCCTTTTCTTCCCGCAGCCAACGCTGCCGCCTCCCCCTTCTCCATCGCATGCAACTTCTGCTGCTTCTCCAGAGCCTGCGGCTCATTGCCCACTAGTGCATGGCCAGGAGTAACCTCAAAATCGCCATCATCATCATCATCATCATCATCATCGTCATCGTCATCATCATCATCATCATCCGTATCCTCTTCGTCACTTACCGCAAGGCTGTCCACACTCTTGGATTTCGTGATCCTTACTTTTGCCTCTGGACTCATCGGCCTACTGTCAGGTGAACTCTCCAAAGATGCTGCTGTAGTGTCACGCTGTCCGTGCTGCGCGTTTGCAGTATGCAGCCTGTCGTTAATATCTGCCAATTTAATCGTTGGATCGAACTTGGAGGGAAGGCCGAGCGCAGCTGCTACCTCATGGGCTTCTTCCTCTGGGGCATTGACTGGAAGGACCTCAGTCGGCATGTCTGCATTTTGCGGAGTCGCATTCGCCTCATGGGTTCCAACACCACTGCCTTGTAATATTAGGGCGTAATTATGACGTGTAGGGTCGTTTGCTCGTTTTATTTTCTTCTTGTCCCGCTTCTCTGTAGGTCGGACGACAACAACAGGTATGGGCGAGTATTGCAGACACCACTTCGAGAACGAATTTCGATTATTGATAAGACCTTGAACTCCTCCAAGACTTCGACCTCTTGTGCCAACAATAAGCATAGCAGGTTCGTAAAGTTGGATCTGTGCAAGGAATGCTGGTCAGTATGTGACGACTGAAAGAGGCAAATGCATGAGGCAATAGGCAAGAGGAAAATGACTGACCATCTTCTGGAAAGTAGTATGTAGCTTTCCAACGGCAAATTCCAGGACAATACTTATGGCTCTATGCTCCGCATTCTTGGCCTGTATATCCTTCATGAGCCTTCTTGCCTCCTTCTGATATTGTTTCTCTGTCATGCTTTTGTCGTTACTAATCTTAGAATCCTTATCGACAACGCGGAGGCAAACGATCTCGTCACCATCATCAACCATCTCATCTAACATCCATTGTAGCGCATAATCTGAGTAGGCATTTTCGTCAATGCCAACCATAAACGTCCTCGACCGTCTCTTGTACTGATATCCCATATGCTTCTCATTCAGAGTAAATGCGATCGGGTTGTTCTCAGTTGGCTCTCCGCCAGCGAAGTTATCGAAAGAAACATGAGATTCAAATTTGCTGGTAGGGTCTGTTAGTTGTGACATAGCATATGTATCGGCGAGAGAGGATCAATGCAAGGGATGTGATGCGATGCGCAACAGATTGAGTTGCGTGGACAACAACAAGAACACCAACAACAACAATAATAATGGTGATGATGATGATGATGATGATGATGATGATAATGATTGACATGACCGACCATCGATCGATTGATCGACCAAGGTGGGTTAAGATAAGGTGCGAAGGTGGGGTTTGGCGGGCCGCAAGTGAGCTACGCTCTAAGCGAAAAGCTCAACCATGCTCCATGCTCCTTGCTCCTTAAAGCTATGAGTTCACATTCACCCAGGCACCTGGCAGAGAGGCAAAAGTACGCTGCTCCAGCATGGACATACTCTACCTACCTGCATACCTTTCCTCCTAGGTACTCATAGTGCCTGCCTGCCTGCCTGTCTCCCAGCACCATGCTGTGAAGAAGTCCAGCTACTGGCTGCGATGGAAAAGACGAACATATATGATATGGATATGGCATATGGTTGGGAGATGCTCTGCGAAGATAACATGGAAAGAACATGGAGTATGTAAGAGTAAACACTGCTATCTTACCTGGGTGCAGGCGGTGATGCTGTCCGGTGTCTTCCTTTCTCACGCTGTTTCTGGTCGCCGCCCCGTGAAACACTACTGCAGGAGGCTTCCGTCGGCGGCAGAAATGAGATGCTGGACACGGAGCCAGTTTTCCTTTTCCCATAATTGGGTGTCGCCATGTGCTCTGTGATAGTATGCAGCCGTGGACTGCTTGGCGTGTTGAAGTAGCTTGTGGCTGAGCCTTCTCTCGGAGTCCTTGGAGAGACAGGCGAAAGGGGGGATACAGGCGATCCTGTGCCCGCAGCATTCGGAGATGACTTCGTCGACATCGTAAGGCCAGCGGAGAGAGAGACCTTGCTGCCACTGCCCTTGTGCCTCTTGTTCCCTGCAGAGCTTGGGGGATGGGCTTCAGTCCGGAATAGTCAATGAAGGGTCGCTGAGCTGAGCTGAGCCGGTGCACTTCACCAGCTGCCCTTTTCAGGTAGACTGAGGATATTCAGACGTAGTGCGCCAGCAATGTGGAGTAAGAATGTCGCGGATGCTGAGCTTTACGGAGGGCAGCCTGGGCAGGGGCGAGAGAGGGACGGAGCCAAAGTGGAGTTTCGCACGTGCGTTGTTGCGAATGCGGATCCCAGACTGGCAGACTCGGTAATACTTTGTATCTCGACGGGAACCAAAGCAGATACATCAACAATTTGTTCGATGAAGACGACGATGAAGTTCGGGATGAGGATGGCTGTTCAGCATTTTATATGTTCCGCTGGTACTGTAACATGCATGTGTGACAGGTCAGCGCCGAGCTGCGCTGCCGTCAAGCGAAGCCCATTATTGCGGCATATACCCTTGCAAGCAGGCTTCACAGTTTCGTTCCAATGATGAAACCAACCATAGGTAGGTAGGCAGGTAGGTACCTAGGTAATCCATAGACCATAACACCTCCAGAGTCTTAAAGTAGACGTGCAATATTGGCACATATTCGCACATATTCGCACGGCTCCAGAACTCTTCTTGCTTATTTACCTACTACTCAACAAGCTCACAGGGAATCACGTCGTTGACTTCTATCTATCTTGAAGTCAACCTTCGGCACCCCTTTTGTTCCATTTACGCCATAGCCATGCAAATCCATATCGGCCGTTCGTGAGAGCATAACATTAGAAAATCATCTCTAATATGTGCGAGCCAAGTTGCGCAAGTACCAGTCCACCAATTTGCGTCCAACCTTTGCCTCTGAAATGTGAATGAGATCCTAAAGCATGCATTAACAAACTGTGATTTCCATTGATGGACATCAAGGCAAACTTACTCCTTGCATAGCATAATCGAGATCATTAGCGTTCACAACCTCTCCATCCAATAATCCATTCTCGGTCCATCTTGTCTGTCTGCTTCTCTGCTTGTTGACCAGCAAGAAGCTTCTCAACTCCTCTGGCTCAACCTCAAGGAAGCCTGCCAGCTTCTTCAAATCCATCGTGGTATACAATCTCAAGTACGACTTGACAGTTGGGCTCCACATGTTAGTCTTAACTTCGTCCATGAAGATCTTGAGGTGATGCTCAATTGGGTCCACATTGAGCTCTGGGTTGTCGAAATCTGGCGGTGTCGGAGAGATAAATCTGGGGCAGGCAGCGCGGAAGAGCTCCTCGTAGACTGGAAGAGACTCCTCGCCACCGCGCTGGAGCTTCAAAAGCTGGTCACCGTATTTCTCGCGCAGGGCGGTGTGGATAGTATCATCCAGTCTTGTTGGGTGGAAAGCAACGCAGATTGCAATGAGCGCGTACATCTGGTCATTCTTCTTGGAGATGGAATCGTACTGAGCTCCCTTCTGGAAGTTCTTCGTCCTCGAGACATAGATGAGGATGTGGCTAAACATACGGATCGCATCGGCGTATCTACGCATCATCATGTAGGAGAATCCGACATAGTAGTAGGTGGTGAAATGTGCTGCCATGACGCGAGCGAACATGGCCTTCTTATTGAGCTCGATATCATCGAGGGTCTTCAGGGCGAGGCTGAAGTCTCCCAAAAGGCAGTGGACGCGAAGAAGACCGATGATCGAGAAGTATCCAAGCATTCGGTAGAGGGATTTCGAACCGTAGTCGCCAGCCACGGCCATTGGCTCCTCGTTGCGCTTCATTGCCGCAAGCTGCTCATTGATCTGGGATCGCTGGATAAGGGAGTACAGGACATTGAGAACGCTGTAGCAGCCCCAGGTGTTTGGGTTGTCGCGAAGCAGCTGGATCTCCTCCTCGTTGCTGGCCTGTCGCGCGACCTTGTTTCTGTAGGAACAGAAGTTATTGAACTGGTAGATGAACTCGTCAATGACATCCCATGCCCAGTAGTACTACGAATATGTCAGATTCTGTCTTGCGAGGTCTACGATTCAATTCTTACGGATGGAGGCTCCAGGTCAACTGGGCCGTCGGAGTTCAGGATGAAGTGGAACAAGCTGCAGTAGTTGTCGTAGCTCTGGAACTTGACCTCGAGAGATGCGGAGAAGTCCAGAGGTTGCGCGGCAGCGGCGAGTCTCGACTGGATGTCATCGGTCTGTTGTGCCATGCTCATGCCTCCGTCAAAGTCGTCGTCTTGATACTGGACCTGCTCGCGGTAGTCGGCGACGAGAGCCTCCTCCTCCACATCCGACTCATCATCCAAGTCCCTTGGCGGGATGCCGTTGTTCTGGAATCCGCTCATGATGGGATACTTGATTGTTGTGCAGCTCGCTGACGAATTGACGTCGTTCAAGAGGGGGGAGATTTTCGCGGGACCGTCGACCGTGTAAAATTCGCGTAATTTTTTAGCCCTATGTGGAAAGGGAAGATGGGGAGGCTGAGAAGTGTCGACCTCTTTCCTGAGACAAAGGCTTCAATCCAAGCCGGCAAGAAAGGAGCAATGCACACGACGTACAGACAATAATGGATTATTATATTATTGCCTTGGTTATATTTTATGAAAGTGAACTTTCTTCAGTCGTATTATGACCAAGTTATTGCGATTGCACGCCTCTCTCTCTGTCTTTCCGTCTTCCCCTCGAAAACTCAGAGTGTGTGTCGGCCGGCACTCGGGGACTGCTTTAGCGGGGGACATTCCTTGTGCAGAAAGATCACGTGGACAGCCATTTTAGATCATGTGACTCATGATTTATCCATGCATCCCAAAATGCCATCTTTACTCCGTAAGTGAACCCCACGCCAAGCTAATCTGTTTAGGGATGAGGAGAAAGATCGTTAGGTATTTAGCGCCAACCCTAATTCACCAATTGGCACGCTAAACCCTGAAACCACAAGATGAGCTTGGACGCATTTCGTTTGGAGGCCATGCTCCTTATGGAGTATATAAGAGGACTACTATCACTCCCGAAGCCCCAAAAGGGGAAAAAAGAAACCAAACGGCAATGTTGGATGCCATAGACATTTCGTCGGACAACTTGCATCCTTTAATTCGTATATATCAAAAGGGCAAACAAGGATGGCTACATCTTCGGATTCTGTGACCCTCGACAGGGCCTATTTTGAGACTCTGTTGCGGAAGTAAGTTACGCGCCCTCTTCGTCCCTCCCACAAGGTCCAGTATCTCTCCATCTACATCAACATCGATCACATCGACGTCTATATTCATATAATGCTAGAGATATCGTTTCTAACGTGATTACTCCTATTATATAGAGCTCAGCTTGTACGTCCCATGTTCTAGACATATTTCATATTCAGATGCTGTTCCCAACATAGCGTTCCTCTCGAGTAGATTATAATACGTCTGTAGGCCTGGCTATGGTCACGATCCCCAAGGTGGACTATGACGGACTGGCAAGTGTTTCGATGGACCATGGATGCTCGATGTCTATTTTGCTGACAGCCCATATAGCTTGCTTCTTCTCGAGAGTATGGTATGTTCGTTTCCAGCTCGCTCAGATGAGATTTTAAAGCCTTAAAGTTCGAGAATGTGGCGAAGTTGACTTAACCTCAGCAAATCTACGCAGAAATCTCTACCGAGGCGGTATTACCGATGAGACTCTTGCCGTGAGTTCTCCTTCTAAGCTCAATCGCACGGGGTGGAAGTACTCATTGGATACTCCAGATTCTGGCCAATGACGAAAATACCCAAGTCAAGAATCAAGATAGCTCGACAAACCTGACAACAGACGTCACGTCCGAGACGAGTACACTTTTGACTCAGGCCCAGATACCACCGACGCCTCGTGGGACCGATTTGACTTATTATAATGGGAATGATGCTGGGCACGGAAGATGTACCAACCATTCACGGCGTCATGACAGTCGTCGACCCAACGATTTCCAGCAAAGTATTCCCTATGACAATTTCTCGCCTGGAAATGAAAGACAGTGTGATGGCTACTTTGATAATGGCAACGGCTATACTAGGCATGACCGACGAGGGCAATTGTTGAGGAACGCAAAGCGTACAATACGATTGACCAATCTTCCAGAGTCAACCACACATGCCGATGTGACCGAGGCGGTTAGGGGTGGTATGCTGCTCAACGTATTCCTCCGCGGCCAGGACCGCACAGCCTCGGTTTCGTTCCTTGAAGAGAATGATGCCAGTGCTTTCTTCCGTCATGCGAAGCGCAATGATCTGTACATTCGTGGAAAGAGGGTAAGGGAGTAAGGATTCAGCTGTGCTGAAATTTGCTGACACGGTCCAGGTTGAGATTTCGTGGGCAGAACGCCATTTTACTCTTCCAGGTCACGTCGCAAACCAGATCGGCATGGGAGCCACCAGAAACATGGTCGTTCGTTCCGCCAATACTAGACATACGGAAGAATCCATTCGGGACGATCTGGAGCACATCCATAATCTTGTAGTCATTGATGTTAGGTTTACTGGCCGAGATGCCCACATTTCAACCAATTCGGTTCACAACTCTATGTTTGCGCGAACTTGCATGATGTACTGTGAATTATCCTTCTTCGTGATCAATGAGCTAAATTTCTACCAGGTCACGAAGCAAGTATAAGGGCTGCAAAATTGAATGGGACGTTGACGAATGTGCTGCTCCCATCCCAACTCCAAATCCAACGCCTCAGAAAGCCCGCAAAGACAATGATCCACCCAAAAAAGGCAAGGTTCCCATCAATAGGTTCGCCATCCTTAACTTGCATGGCGCTGTGGACAGTCCGACTGATGACGAGAATACGACATCGGATATGCCCAGCGTCTCGCCAGATTACGCCTCCGGCTTGAACGGAGTTACTGTCTGAATGCTGAACAGTTTTTCAGCAAATATTTTGTCAGAACTCAGCGCTGTGTCTCGGTCATTTTTATTTCAGGTGCTCATTGGGATCGTTATCTCATGTCATGCAAGGCGTTTTCAGCCGTCGCTGGTCAAGGCCCGACAGCATCTTTCTTATGATGTTCAAGCGTTGTTCATACGTGGCATTTGCTACAACCGATACCCAGCAAATTCGCATGTGCTTTTCTTGTTGAGGGTTGTAAGAACCTTAGTACAATTGTAGATCCCGAGTAGCTATCTCTTCGTGTGGGAGTCTGGGAAAATGAGATAATATACCTCAGGCCATTCCCTAGCAAATGCAGATACAAGCGGTCTCTCCAGTTGGTGAATCATCAGCAGACGCTGCTCGTCGATGTCTTAGAAGCCAAACAAAGCATGCTGTAGAATCTCCACATAAATTCTACCACTACGTCCAATGCACAGGAATATCCTTGTTCACGTTGTAAAATTCTTGTGCCTCTTCTTCGGTCACTTCACTAACCTCGCACCGTATCTTATCCACCAGCCCCAATTTCCCCTTCTTAATCTCCCACCACATCTCCCGGCGATCTCCTCCCAACTTTCCTTCCAAAATCTCTTCCTTGAGCCTTGTCATAAACGAGTTATATAGCTCTGGCATCTCCAGATCTGTCAGTTCCTCGCGCATACACGCCAGATTCGCCATTGCCTGACCATGCCCACTATCGCCCACGCTGTGTTCAATCAGGGAGCGGATTATGTTGCCCATTTGTTGACTAGCGGATTCGATAGCAGGTAGAGAATCAGCGAGGGTGAGGGCTTGTTTGTATTCCGGAATCGCATTGGCGGTCTCTATCTCGGATCTGTTTTCGCGGCTTAGGAGGGCGTCGACGTTAAGTCCGGAAAGGGGCTTGATGGCGTCGCGGGCGCGGCGACCCTTGGCTTTTGGTGGGACTTTCTTGATGTCTGCTACATCGATGAGAGTTTTAAGCTGTTTTTGGCCGGCCTTGATAAGTTCATCGGGTGGATGTGAGTACTTAATTAGGATATTTGCTGGCGGCTGTACAGGCTCATTGGGCTGGACTGCGCGGCGACGGATAGCTTGATTGATGCGATGAAGCACGGGTGAATACGTGTCTTCAATCATCATGTACTCTGTTAGTTTTCCCTCATCGTCTTTGCCGAAGCTGGAGAGGTCCATGGCATCGACGTAGGCGGACATGGCATGGGTGAGATCATCGGTGGGGAGGTTGCGGTGCTTAGTGAGAGTCTGGCCGGACATGGTGATGATGCGGTCAAGCGGCGGGAAACGATAGAGGCGGATGTCTTCGGCGAAGGGGAGGGGAACATCGATAAGGCATTCCAGGTCAGGTTCGATGGACGGCGAAAGCAGTATTAACTGGGGATCTTTGGAGTCTTTTAAGACGATGCGGGCGATGGCGTAGGCTTCTAGTTCTGCCAGAGCGTGGACAAAAGAAGATAGTGCTAGTCGCGCCTTTTCGTTGGTTCTTGAGGCGATGGTAACACAGCTTTCACCCATGTTGAGATATCTCTCGTACTAATAATGTTGAGTCAGTCTAAACACACTGTCAAAGTCAAGTATATGAAAGACCGACCTTCTCACTCGGAATGAATCCCATAACCGAAAAGCCTGCGACGGTCTCCAATTTTGTCACGTTCTGGTCCGACTCGCTGATAGCAACAGCCGTTCGACCATATTCATAGCCATGTGCGAGATCATCCCTATCAACATCCCTCTTGCCGCCAGGTGCCGATTCATCGGCAATCTTGTACGTTCTTGCGTTCTTCACAGACGTCAGAGCATCGCCTTGTGTTGAAATTGGCACATCTTGCATTTCAATATAATCACCATTGACCTCGCCTGGCACATCCGTTGCAACAACATAACTGCTCGCAGATGGCGCCTTGGCGACTTTGGTGCGGAAGTAGCGTTCAATGTCGATACACATAGCACTTTCGTACTTTTCTGGATCTCCCAATGTGAGCTGGCCTTTAAAGGTTGCGTATGGCCTATAGTCCTTCACACGTGGTATAGAGATATCCTGAACGGCTTCTGCGGCTGTGCCGAAGACTGATTTTTCACATTTTTCAGTAAAGGCTTTCAGGAGTTTCTCATTCTCAGCCTAAGAAGCATCAGTATGAGATTCAAAAGAGAGAGAATGATAAGCAACCTTTATATGGTCCTTCTCTTCTTCTTTGAATCCGAACTCTGGATCGTTGAAATCGACACCCCTGCACTGCATTAGAAGACACATACTCCCGTCCTAAGCAATGAGCACTCACATAACAACCAGTTCTATACCATCCTCGTTCAGCTTCGCCGAAGTCTCATCAAGGTCATCAGAATCCATCAAGCCTGTCCCATTCGTCACCAACACGATCTTCCTCGCATACTTCAGTTTCTTCGTAAATTTCTCAATCATGTCAATCGCAATAATAACTGCTGAAATAGCATCTCCCACATCCGTGTTGCTCGGCTTCATCATTTTCTGCAATCTCTTCAAATCTGGAACTTTTATAGGACCCAGTGGCTGCATGATCGAGATGTTGTTGTAGCCCTCCTCCCCCTCTAGGGGATTGCTCGTCTCATCGCTTCTGAACCCCACGATGCCGACTGTCAGGGTCGTTCGTCCAGTTATCATGACTGTGGCGAGAGAGTCCCAGACATAGCGCATGGCGAAGTCGAGGTCGGTTTCGTTTCTGCCATTAGACCTCCTGCCCATGGAGATACCTTGGTCGATGATGAAGACGGTTGCTTCCTTACCGGCCATCTTAGCGGTTGAGGCTGATCCCTTGTATTGCTTTGTATGGATATCACATCTGACATCTGTATTAATTCAAATTCCTCAAAACGGAATTGTAATTCCAATGATCCCCAGATTGTGATATTCGGACGTTGAATTAGGCAAACGCGTTCTGCATACGCGTTTAGTATTCATCGCGCGTTCACGTGAAGATAACCAGAATCTCAATGACTAATGACTGCAAGGCTGCATTATCGAGTGGCAACCACGTCTTCCAGCGTCTTCCACCAAGAACGGTAGAAGGCTGACATATTCACTCCATATTACAATCGAATCGCTCCTCCCTCGAATTTATATCAATCTCGGTCGTAGTATTTCGAACAATGAATTGTTGTGTAGTCAGCATCCGGTGATATTCTTACTGCTCATCTTACGCTTTACGCCGTAATTTACCATCAAGCTATGGCCGATGAATCTATGACATTGAAATGGTCTGCACCTTTCACAGTTGCACCACTATCCCGCACTACGCAGAACCTACCTGGTGATAAGATCCTCCTACCGCCTTCAGCATTGGAGCAGCTTCTCGCCGCATCACCGGTCGTTCCGACCCTCAATAGTACCGCCGGAGCCTTCGATCCCTTCAATCCATACTCCCTTGCTGCTGCCCGACAACAAGCCTCCCAATGGCGCAATACACAACAACTACCACATCCATTGATATTCCGCCTCGTGAATTCGAAGACAGGCAACGTTGTATACGCAGGAATTCGAGAATTCTCCGCAGAGGAAGGCCAGATTGGTCTGAGTCCTTCTCTAGTTGAGGCACTCGGACTCAAGACTGGCACAACGTCGGAGCCATCTTCAATACGAAATGCTGAAAGAGGCGGTTCGGCAGATCCCATAGATCTCACGGAAGACGCCAATATGGAGCCAGAGATAATCATGGTTCATGCGAAACAACTTCCTAAAGGCACATATGTTCGCCTCCGACCACTGGAGGCTGGCTACAATCCTGACGATTGGAAACCCCTCCTAGAAAGACATCTACGCGAGAATTATACCACCCTCACAAATGGTGAGATATTAAAGATACCAGATAGGAGCAGCAAGGGGCATGATTTTCGATTTTTGATTGATAAATTCACCCCTGAAGGAGAAGCAATTTGTGTGGTGGACACCGATTTGGAGGTTGACATAGAAGCTTTGAATGAAGAACAAGCACGAGAGACAGTGAAGCAGATCATGTCTGGGGCGCAAAAGCCTCCAGGAATAGCAAAAGGAAGTTCTTCAGGAGGAATGCTAGACGTATGGAATGCGGTAGAAGGCCAAGTTGTGGAAGGCGATTATGTCGACTATGAGCTCCCCTCTTGGGATCGACTGCAGGGAATTGAGATCGAACTCACCATAGATCAGCGCCAAGAAGTTGATCTATTTGTCAGTCCTTTAACGCCACGGCAAAGGGCAAGGCCACGGGATGATGAGCACATTTTTGGGGATTTTCAAAGCGAGACTTGCTCAAAAAAAGTTCGTTTACGAGCATCAAATGTTGATTTGGAAGGAGCCGAGTCGTTATACATATCAGTTCACGGATATAAGCCTCCAGAAAGATCTCCGTCGGACGCAGACCCATCGCCTCGTGACTATACGCTAAGAACACGTATAGTTGATACTTCTTTTACGAATGGAACCGTGGTGGATTCGACAGCCGATGAAGCTGCTCACGAGTCTGATGACGTACAATGCAAGAATTGTCACCAATGGGTGGCGAAGCGGACGATGATTCTCCATGAGAATTTCTGTTTACGCAACAATATTCTCTGCCCAATGTGTCAAGGCGTATTCAAAAAGAATTCTCCAGAATGGCAGTCGCATTGGCATTGCGAACATGACTCTGCACATGGCACGAGCACCGCAAGCAAAAGCAAACACAATCGCATATTCCACGAAGCGGTCCAGTGCCCGTCCTGTGACTACCACGCGTCGTCATTGCCAGATCTGGCTCAACATCGCACCACTGTCTGCCCCGGCAAACTTATTCTCTGCCAGTTCTGTCATCTTGCTGTGCCGCAAGAAGGTGACCCATCAGCACCATCAGCTGAAGAACTCCTCTCTGGCCTCACTGCCCACGAGCTAGCCGATGGCTCCCGAACTACCAACTGTCACCTCTGTCAAGCCATTGTACGCCTCCGCGATATGTCAACACATCTTAAGCATCACGATTTAAGCCGGCATTCCAAGCCTCTGCCGCGAATCTGCCGCAATATCAACTGCGGACGCACTCTCGATGGCGCCGGTAAGAATGGACAGATCGGCACGAATGCTCGAATAGGCCAAGGGCCTGGCAATGACCTTGGCCTCTGCAGTATCTGCTTTGGTCCACTGTATGTTAGCATGCATGATCCCCAAGGCAAGGCCATGAAGCGACGCATTGAACGGAGATATTTATCTCAACTTATTACGGGCTGTGGGAAATCGTGGTGTGGGAACAAAATCTGCAAGCAGGGGAAGGTCAATATGGGCCTTGCGAAAAAAGGGGAGGTTGTTAGCACGAAGGATGCACTGCCGACCGTGCAAACGCTGTTGGTAGGCGTGAACGACTCGAGAACATCGATGCACTTCTGTGTTGATGAAGGGAGTCAGACGAGGAGGAAGCTGGCGGAGATGCTTGCAGGTGAAGGGGTGTACGAATTGGAGTGGTGCGTGGCGGCTTGTGAGGCGGAGAACGGAGATCTGGATTCTGTGAGGCAGTGGTTGATCAACTGGGCACCAAAGAAGGGGGAGAGTTCGCGGTGATGACGAGGCGGATATGATTCGTACTTTGCTTTATTTTGCTTTGCATAGCGAAAACGCAACGGCAAGCCGTCGAAATAAGCATTTCAATAGATAGACTACGTTATAGATAGCAAGAGATATCCTAAGAAGGGCTTTACAGCGAAGATGCCGACGAGTTTTCCCACGTGGCTTAGAAAAGAGGCACAGCGTCTGCATCGTTCGTTTGTTGATTAGGTAATCGTCAATAGGTCGCTCCATCATCACTACTCTCCAATCTCCAATGAAGAGGCCCAAAGAGATGCCTTCGAGCCAAGCCAACTCCATTAAGGGCAACTGTGCAATAAGAATGTATACTCCGTAGGGAACTGTGCTGAGCGCTTACGACGACATAATGTCTACTACTGCGTGGGAGTTGGGACTGGGCAGTGTCCAGTCGATATTATTATTGAGTGAGATTGGGTGAGATTGGGTGAGATGAACTGAAGTTCAGGGACACAGGCACACAGCCGAGATGCCGAGGACTTGGCGGCAGAGGGACAAGAGACTCCGCTCGAGCGGAGCGGCGGGTGATGCTTGGCTGGCGAGGAAACACGCAAGGGACTTAGCGCAAAGGAGTGGAGAGGAGAGGAGTTGCTTGGCTGAGTCTTGGGCTTCTTGGAGAGATTATTCCGAAGGTATAGTATAGTATGTATACATGCCAGTAGTGTACATACATACTGTCTACTTAGTACTCCAGCTGGAGCTGTGATGGTGCTCTGACTCTTGCGCCTCTCTCTCGCGTCTTCCTTAGGATCAGATCATGCTCGCTTGAGGACAGGCCAATGCGCGATGAGTACCTATGGCCGTGCTTGGTTTGCATGACTCTCTTGGCTCTTGGCTCTAATTCTTGGCTCTTGGCGCAGCTTGGCAGCGGACGGAGCAAAGAGCAAAGTCCGTCGAAAGCCATAGAACGCGGAGAAGGGTTGTTGGAAAAAGGGGGGGGGGTGGGATCAAAGATATTTGAATTTTTTGAATTTTTT
>Ga0123337_10000976_pt1 | contig 40567 bp, 32 predicted proteins | sample frozenSSSSmetaG_FD_89792 | JGI IMG/M metagenome (GOLD analysis project Ga0123337, IMG submission 89792) | Glacier valley bacterial and archeal communities from Borup Fiord, Nunavut, Canada, to study Microbial Dark Matter (Phase II) -... | ecosystem: Environmental > Aquatic > Freshwater > Ice >... | reverse complement strand
GAAAGCAGCGGATTCAATACACCATCTGGCATAAAGCCGTATGTTATCATGGTTGTTGGGGTTAATGGTGTTGGAAAAACGACAACTATCGGAAAGCTGGCCGCTCAGTTTAAAAGGAATGGAAAGCACGTTGTGCTTGGAGCAGCTGATACATTTCGGGCTGCCGCTGTTGATCAATTAAAATTGTGGGGTACTCGTGTTGGTGTTCCTGTGATCGCTAAAGGAATGAATACTGATCCTTCTGCGGTGGCTTTTGAAGCTGTGCAAGAAGGTCTAAAGCAAAACGCCGATGTTATCATCATTGATACAGCTGGACGTCTTCACACGAAAGTGAACCTTATGGCAGAGCTTTCCAAGATCAAGAGAGCAATTGAAAAGGTTATTCCTTCTGCACCTCATGATGTTATGCTTGTACTTGATGGAAGTACCGGGCAGAACGCAATTGTTCAGGCACGTGAATTCACCAAAGCAACAGAAGTAAGCTGTCTTGTAATAACAAAGCTTGATGGCACAGCAAAAGGTGGTGTTGTTATCGGAATTTCGGATGAATTTAAAATCCCGGTGAAATACATTGGAGTAGGTGAAAAAGTAGACGATTTGCAGGTGTTCAATAAGGTAGAGTTTGTTGATTCCCTCTTTGGTAAGAAGTAAGCGATTTAATTCCAGTCTTATATTTTCTATTTAATTTGTCAACTGTTATTGCCAATTGTCTATCTTTTAATGGCAGGCTTATCCTTTACAAACGGAAATTTCCAAAAGATCTGATAGTTAAATCCGTATTGAAATCCGTTACCATTCATTCCAAAACCTGGAATATCAAAAGATTTAAACTGATTGTCACCATTAGCACTTGAAGCAAATTTCATTCTGCCTGTGTATCCCATCCATAATTGCTTCCAAACCTTGACCCGCAACCCTGTAACGAGCTCACCCCAATTGGCAGTTACAGAACTATTTTCAAGCGTTTTGGTAGTAATCGTATAACCGATAATAGTCGGAAACACAAGTGTTGCCTGTTCCTTAAAATATGACTGTCCAAACCTGAATCCAAAAAAGAACATATTTCTATCTGGATCTTTTTTGAGCAAATTCAAATCAATACCAGCCCTCCAATACGAACCATTATTACTATATGCTCCATAATCACCGGAATGAATAGAATAATTTCTTGACCATTGCCCAATATCGACCGCAACATAAAGTTTTCCGAAGTCAGCATCACCATTTACTTCCCATCCTGAAAAGACAGTAGTGGTTGAGGACTTAACAATGCTGATGACATCCGTACCAACCCGTAATGACCTGAAATAAAATTTTTCTTTCAGGCTGTCAGGTTTTTTTTGACGCGGCTTTGCTACGATCGTATCCTGTGACCTCTCTTGTGGTTGTGATTGTTGTGTACCCTGAGACGTACGCGCTTGCGCAAACACATCTACACCCGATAAGCAAAGCAGCGTGCTAAAACTTAATATCAATATTAATCGTTGCGCTGGCACCGGCGGAAAGTTGTCTGTTGAGAACAAGTGGCTTTTGAACATATGAATACTCCGAAACATCAAGATTTGAAAACTGAATGTAAGGTGGGCATGTTGTACTTACTATAATATTTTGTGATGTATAAACGATTGTTATTTGTTCATTCCTAAGGCGTGTAGTTGTATCAGAAGGATATGAGAATTTATATCTGAAATTATACGTTGTTTCCGTTTTGTTTGGATCTAACGGAATAGAGAATGTTGAAACCGAATCAGTAAAGGAAAAATTAGCAGCAGATCCTGAAATGATGATCGATGAAAATCGAACTTTTTTCACTGCATTATTTTTCGAATCCCTCATCCTAAACACCACGTTGTTACTGGACCCATTGATACAATCGGGTTCAGAGACACATGAAGAAATCAATAGAATTATAACAAATACAGGTAAAAATCTCACGAATGGGAATTAATTTCCAAATATAGAGGTTCACTGCTCAAACCACTTAATTTTGTATCCTCAAATATCATACCGGTGCGCGTAAAGGGAAATAAGAAGACTAAAGTTAATATCGTTACCATGGGTTGTTCAAAAAACCTGGTGGACTCTGAGGTTTTGCTCACCCAGCTTCGAGGCAATAATATTGATGCCGTGCACGAGTCAAAAAAGGATGATTCGAATATTGTAGTCATTAATACTTGCGGTTTTATAGACAATGCAAAACAAGAATCGATCGATACCATCCTGCGATATGTTGATGCCAAGGAGGAAGGAATTGTTGAAAAAATCTATGTGACTGGTTGCCTTTCTCAACGCTACAAAGAAGATCTTGAGAAAGAAATCCCTCTTGTTGATGCATGGTTTGGTACTCGCGATCTTTCAAGACTTTTAAAAACATTAAATGCCAACTACAAGCATGAGCTTGTTGGCGAACGAATTCTCACCAATCCCAACCATTACGCCTATCTTAAAATTTCTGAAGGCTGTGACAGGCCATGCTCTTTTTGTGCAATCCCGATCATGCGCGGGGGACATATTTCAAGACCAATTGAAGAATTGGTGCTTGAGGCAAAAAACCTATCCAGGAATGGTGTTAAAGAATTATTGCTCATTGCCCAGGATTCTACTTATTACGGACTTGATCTTTACAAAAAAAGAAATCTTGCAGAACTATTAAAGAATCTCTCAGATGTTGAAGGGCTTGAATGGATCCGACTTCATTATGCTTTTCCTGCAGGCTTTCCAATGGATGCGCTTGAAGTAATCAGCGAAAGGAGTAACATCTGCAACTACCTTGATATCCCACTACAACATGGTTCAAGCGAAATATTAAAGATCATGCGTCGTGGAATTACACGGGAAAAAACAGAACAATTGCTCGATACTATTCGCGGAAAAGTCCCCGGCATTGCTATTCGCACTACTCTTATTGCAGGACATCCTGGTGAAACGGAAGAATATTTTGACGAGATGATGAAATTTGTTGAGCGTTCACGTTTCGATCGTCTTGGCGTATTCGCTTATTCTCATGAAGACAATACATACTCTCATACAATGCCAGATATACTTCCAGATGAAGTGAAACAGAAGCGTGTTGAATTTGTAATGGAATTGCAGCAGGGAATTTCTCTTGAATTAAATCGCGAGAAGATCGGAAAAACATTTAAGGTCCTGATTGATCGCAAAGAGGGTGGAAATTTCATTGGTCGTACTGAGTTCGATTCACCTGAGGTGGATAATGAAGTAATTATAAAATCAAAAAACTACCTGCGAATGGGCGATTTTGCTCAGATCAAAATAACAGACGCTTCCGAATTTGATTTGACTGGTGAGGCTGTGTAATAACTACATAAATCTTAGCGTAAATTTGTCGTTATTCGATCTATGCTTTTAATTAAACATCTCTGTTGTTGAATATGCGTCTTCAGAAGGTTCCATTCCGGAACACCCACTCGTTTACTGAATTCTTTCTGAAGTACATGGAACAAGATCCGGCGTTGAAGCCATTTTATTCTGAGTTTCCCGATATCAAAAACTTTAACACATTATTAACAAATAAATCTTCTTTCCCGGAATCATCAAGAAAAGTTTTAGTCGATGTGCTTCAAAAACAATATTCGAAGATCCGAAGGTCACCTGAAGTTGTTAGAAAAAATATTCAATCGTTATTGGATAATAAGACATTCACCGTTATAACAGGACATCAGCTTAATATTTTTACCGGGCCCCTTTATTTTATTTTCAAGATCGTTTCAGTAATCAATGCATGTAAAAAATTAAAACAACACTATCCCGATTTTAATTTCGTCCCGGTCTATTGGATGGCATCGGAAGATCATGATTATGAAGAAATAAAGTATTTCCGATTATACGGCAAGAGATATACTTGGGAAACAGATCAGAAAGGTGCCGTTGGTCAGTTTGACACAAACGGATTAAAAGCTTTAGTTAAAGAACTTCCCGGAGACGTTTCAATTTTTAAAGAAGCCTACGAAAGCAATGCACTGTTGAGCGATGCTGTTCGGCAATATGTAAATACGCTATTTGGCAATGAAGGATTATTGTCAATCGATGCTGATGATAAACAGCTGAAGGCATTGCTGAAACCGGTAATGCGGGAAGATATTTTTAATAATGTTCCTAATTATCTGGTGAAAGAAACAAGTGAAGAGCTAAAACTTGCTGGGTTCCATGCCCCTGTAAATGCAAGAGAAATAAATTTTTTCTATCTGGATAAAGGCTTGCGAAGCCGGATAGAAAAAAAAGATGACGATTTTATAGTTGTTGATACTATAAAAAAATTCACAAAAGCAGAGATCGAAAAAAAGATCGAAGAAGAGCCAGAACGATTCAGCCCGAATGTAATCCTGCGTCCACTTTACCAGGAGATTATCTTCCCAAATCTTGCTTATATAGGTGGCCCTTCGGAATTGGTCTATTGGCTTGAGTTAAAAAACGTTTTCACTCACTTTAAAACACCTTTTCCAGCGTTAATGCCTAGAAATTTTGCGATGATAGTAGATATCCCTGCGAACAGAAAAATTTTTAAAACAGGGTTGTCGATCGAGAATTTCTTTGAAGAAAAGAATTATTTATACAATCATTGGGTAACAAAAAATTCGTTGCATGATCTTTCACTCGGCAAATCAATAGCATCACTTGATCAGCTTCTTAATGACGTTTATGAACGCAGCATTAACGTTGATGCTAGTCTTGGCCGGATGACAAAGGCTGAAACGAAGCGCATGAAGGATGGACTTGAAAAAATTGAAAAGAAAATGATGCGTGCCGAAAAAAGAAAGCAGGCAGATAATCTTAGACAGCTTGAAGCCATTAAAGATTCCCTGTTTCCTGGCGGAAATCTTCAGGAACGAACAGATAATTTTTTAAATTTTTATCAGCAGGATCCGAATTTTATCAAGATGCTAATTGAAAATTTAGATGCTTTTGATTTTAAATTCAATGTATTAACCTACAATGACTAAAGATCAACTAAGAGGATTATATCTGGACAAGAGAAGAAAATTAACACCCGCTGTGTGTTCTGAATATAGCAATATACTTTATAATTTTTTCTTCACTTCTTTTGATCTTTCGGTTTTAAAAGTTGTTCACACATTTATTCCGCTTGAAAAAAACAATGAACCAGATACGTGGATAATTATTGACAGGATAAAAAGAGAATTTCCTCACATAAAAATTTCTATTCCCAGAATTGGATCTGATGGAAATCTTGAGAACTTTTATTTTGAAGGAATTCAACAATTAAAAGAGAACACATGGGGAATTCTCGAACCGATACAAGGCATCCCTACACCATCAGAACAGATTGATCTTGTTCTTGTACCATTGCTCACTTTTGATGTTGACGGCCAACGCATTGGCTATGGCAAAGGATATTACGACCGGTTTTTACAAATGTGCCGGCGTGATTGTAAAAAGGTTGGGTTATCTTTTTTTGACCCAACAAGTCTTTTGATCGACGCAAATAATTACGATGTGAGTCTGGATAGTTGCATCACACCGGCAAGGGTGATCAATTTTTCATAGTTTTTAAAGCAAATGCGATGACAACGTTGGGGAAGTCCTAAATCTTCGATTTTGCGAAATCAGCGCATCTCAATCTACACTGTCTGAAGGAAATTTCCGGGTGGCTCTGATCATCTGTAACTTCCCGGGAGGACCGGGCAACGTTTCAACCATTAACCCCAGTGATTTCAAGTCTCTCTTCACCTGGCCCTTTGCACAATACGTAACAAAACTTCCCCTAACATCAAGAGTATTTGCAACTTTAGTCAGAACTTCTTTTGTCCATATCGCTGACTGCTTCGATGGACCAAATGCATCATAATAGATAAGATCGAATAACAAATCGTCTTCCATCGAATCATTTATTAAATCTCCGTTATGCTTATGAAGTGTAAATGATGATGAGATCACAACAGCTTGCTCCCAACTTGCTGTATGAAGGCTTTTAAATAAATCAGGTGAGCCTAACACTATCGGATAATTCAATAGATCGCTTATCTCTTCATTGATAGGAAAAGCTTCCCATGATCTATAGTAAATGGTACGATCATGGTTAAGAGAATAAATGGCTGTAAGAAAAGCATTAAGTCCTGTACCGAAACCTATTTCTAAAATCCGAAGACTGGATTTTTTATTATTCTCCAGCCAATGCTCAAGTCCTGCCTTGATGAAGACATGGCTGGATTCCTGGATAGCTCCATGAATTGAGTGGTACGTTTCATTAAGACCAGAGTCAAATAAAGAATGAGAACCGTCTTCGGTAATGATCAGATGAATATCATTCATGTATTCAAGCTAAACTTTTGAAATCAGGGCAACTGCGTATGCATTAACACCTTCTTCTCTTCCAACGTAACCAAGTTTTTCATTTGTCGTGGCTTTGATAGAAACATCTTCTTCTTCAATATTCATCAACGGTGCCAATACTTTTCTCATTTGAGGCACATGCGGTTTTATTTTCGGCTCTTCAAGCGTCAAGGTACAATCTACGTTTTCAATTTTCCATCCCTTGTCAGCCAGCATCCTTGTAACTTCTTTCAAAAAAAATTTACTATCCATACCCGACCACTTCTGATCTTTATCCGAGAAATGAGTTCCGATATCACCGAGATTAGCAGCGCCAAGCAACGCATCGCAAATGGCATGAATCAGTACATCCGCATCAGAATGGCCAATTGGCCCTTTAATTGAAGGAATTTTTATTCCTCCCAGCCAGAATTCACGTCCTTCTTTTAAAGGATGAACATCAAAACCAAGCCCTACACGAATTTTCATTTTTAATCTTTTGATGGAAGAGCTTTGTAATACATCACGCTGGAATTTTCTTCTTTGAAGATTTCCCTGGCAACTCTTTTAATATCTTGTATTGTAACAGCATCGATTTTTGCAGCTTCCAGATTAACAAGATTCGGATCACCGGATAATGTTGCAAAAGCAAGATTCATGGCGCGGTTCATCACTTCAACCTCATCAAACGCCAACATTGATTCAGCCTGATTTTTTACTTTGGTCAATTCTTCTTCTGTAATTCCATTCTCCACAACATCCAATAAAATTGCGTCGACTTCTGCCTCACCTTTTTCGAGACTAATTCCTTCGTTCATACGACCGCTTACAACCAGCAATCCTGGATCAATTGAACCCATTCCGTACATTGAAATAGAATTGAATAGCTCTTTCTCTTTTACAAGCTTATGAAACAACCTGCTTGATTGTCCATTGCTCAGAATATCACTCAAAAGATCAATTGCATAATGATCCGCATGAAAGCGACCAGGCATGTGATATGTTTTATACAATGCATCAGCAGGAACATTTGCTTCGACTGTCAATTTTCTTTTAAATTTTTGTACCGGTTCTATCGGAAGATTTCTTTCTTTCAGTTTTGCGGATGGTATCGGGGCAAACCACTTTTCAGATAATGTTTTTACGTGTTCCAGTGTAACCTTTCCCGCAACAACCAATATTGCATTGTTAGGTAAATAATGCTGAAAGAAAAATTCTTTCACATCATTGAGAGTAGCTTTTTCAATGTGCGAAATCTCTTTGCCTATTGTCGCCCATTGATATGGATGAACTGTGTAGGCAAGCGGGCGAAGCTTTAACCACACATCACCATAGGGTTGAGTTAGGTAGCGTTGCTTAAATTCCTCGATTACTACTCCGCGCTGCGCCTCCAGTACCATAGGATCAAACGACAAGCTCAACATGCGATCACTTTCAAGCCAAAAGCCTGTTTCAAGATTTGCAGCAGGAACAGTTAAATAATAATTCGTTATATCTGTGCTGGTAAAAGCATTATTTTCCCCACCGACCAGTTGAAGTGGCGCATCGTAACTTGGAATATTCTTTGAGCCGCCAAACATAAGATGTTCAAAGAGATGTGCGAAACCTGTTTTATCAGATCGCTCATCTCGTGAACCAACATTGTATAAAATATTCATCACAGCGATATCAACCTTATGGTCCTCGTGGACCAATACTTTCAACCCATTATCAAGAGTAAACGAAGAAAATGAAATCATACTTTATTTTAGTGCGCAATGAGATCAGATAATACTGTTTTTGCCTGTTGAAGTTCCAATCTCGGGCCCCATTGATTTACTACCCGTGACGATGCCAGAGAAGCCAGCTTTCCTGCTTCAGCATAGCTATGCTTGTGCGTTACACCATACATGAATGCACCTGCAAACATATCTCCTGCACCATTCGTATCAATTGCTTTAACCTTATAAGGTTCTATTTCAATGAACGTATCTCCATCAAAAATAAGAGCGCCATTTGCACCAAGTGTAATAGCGAATCGTTTTGCGATCTCTTTTAATTTTTCACGTGCGTCATGAACAGAAGAAGTCTCTGTAAAAATCATTGCTTCTTCTTCATTGCAAAATAAAAGATCAACTCCACTACAAACGATATCTTTCATTTGAGCGCCAAAATATTTTACCATACTGGCATCCGAAAAAGTAAGGGCTACTTCTACTTTATTTTTTTCAGCGATCGCTTTTGTCTTCTTCATCGCTTCCATTGCCGTCGGACTTGTAACCAAATATCCTTCGATGTAAACAAAAGCAGACTGCTTGATCGCTGACTCATCCAATTGATCAGGAGAGAAAGAGGTACTCACACCCAAAAAGGTATTCATCGTGCGCTGAGCATCCGGCGAAGTCATTACAAGGCAACGGCCAGAATGTCCAGAAGGACAGTTTTCATATTTAAGATTTGTATCAACTCCGTTTATTTTCAGATCATCCAGGAAAATCTTACCCATCTCATCCTTCGCAACAAGGCACGAATAGAAACTTTTACCTCCAAACTGATTTAAAGCAACCACGGTATTACCGGCAGAACCACCTCCCGAGAGTTTGCTCTTCTTCATATCAATCACTTTCATCAATTCGATTTGACGAGCTTCATCAACAAGAGTCATGACTCCCTTTTCTACTGCGTTTTTGGTAAAAAAATTGTCTTCAACTTCGGTAACAATATCAACAATGGCGTTGCCGATGCCATATACATCATATTTCATTTTTGTGAGGTTAAGGTGGTAAAAGTAAGGAAAAGAAGATATGAAAGTTGAAAAGTAGTTCGCTGTTATCTATCATTTACCATCTTTCGACTTGAGACCCAGGGTCATCTTGATCTTCCGCGCCCGATCAGGATAATCGGTAATAAATCCATCAACATTCAGTCCTTTCAAAGCTATCATTTCCGCAGGATCGTTTACTGTCCAGGGAATAACACGCATTTTTAATTCATGACACCGCTTTACTTCGTCTTTATCGAGCAATTTATAATCAGGACTATAGATTGATGGCGTAAATCCAAGATCATGAATATTCTCATCGATATCTTTTAAATTCTCCACAAGTGCTGCTAATCGCACTTCAGGATATTTCTTATGCCAATACTTTAAAACACGAAAATCAAAAGATTGAATTACTACACGCTCCATTGGTAGATACTGATCAATTAACGCATATACCATTTCAGAAAACTCTTCTGGCTTCGGATGTAACTTTCCATCCCCCTCCGGCAGGCTTTTAATCTCAATATTATAATCAACTTCGTACTTGGTATAATTCTTCACATGATTCTCAACAGCAAGAATTACATCGCGGAGAAGAGGCTTATACATACTCATCTTCTCCTGTTCGGGAAATCGCTCATTACCCTTTGATCCACAGTCCCACTTCTTCACTTGATCATACGTCATGTGAAAAATAGTATACTTCATTTCTTCTTTTGCCGTGAATGTTTTTCCTGCAGGATTCCGACAAATGGCTGCAGACATCCAGGGCTCATGAGAAACAATAATTTGTTTGTCTTTTGTAATTGCAACGTCCATCTCAATTGTTGTTACCCCGGAATCAAGAGCAGCGATAAATGCAGGGATAGAATTTTCAGGTTTTAGTCCGCGACAACCACGATGACCCTGAACGTCAAACTTGGGAATGTATACCTGACCAGTTGCTGACTGCACGATTAAAACAAATAAGATGAGTTGAATGATTCGCATCACCAAAGATAGCAATCCGGCCTCAAAAAAATCTCAGCAAACTGACAGGCTACGGTTTGAATACAATCTGGTAGCAGGCCATCTCTCAGTGCTGATGCTCAATGCCTTTGAATTAATTCCGGATCATCATCCTCATTCCACCTCCGCCACGATTGCCGCCACCCATTGGATTCAATTGTTTATTAAGCGAGTAGGTAAAACTGACCATAAAATATCTTCCAAGATTGTTTGTCACTTGTTGTTGTAAATAATTAGTAGTTGCTGATTGACTCACACTAAGACTTTGATCCAAAAGATTAATAACACTCAACTTCAATTCACCGACATTGTTCTTTAACAGGAATCGAGAGATTGCCACGTTCCAATATGGAATTGCCTGATTGTAATCGGTTGTCTGACTTGTGTAGATAAGATAATCAATGTTTGTATTGAATTGATAGTTCTTTAAAAACGTAATATTTGTTTCAGCTGAATATGTCTTATTAAAATAGGTTTGGTTATTCTGTTTGTTGAATTCGTAAGTAGTCTTCTGATGACTCAGGTTGGCACTTAGATCTAACGTAAAAATCTCTTTATACGTAAAGTTATAGCGAAGACTTCCGCCGAATGATTGCTGCCATGTGTAACTCAACTGTTCATTCAAGGAATTGATACCACGTGTATACCCTGCTGTTGGACCGGCATTGAATCGACTGAAAATCTTTCGAATCGGAATACCTACATTAAAATTACCGGTAAGATTGATCTGATCGCTTACGTTTATTGGTTTTGTAACTCTGACAAGATTTGCATTCACTGTTTGAGAGCTGACAACTGGATTGGTCGTGTAGTTTGCAGTGATGAGAGAGAAGAAGTTGAAAAGCCTTCCCGGATCAAACAATGTGAAATTAGATATCAGGCGATGTTGATAGGATGGTCTTAATTCAGGATTACCACTGGCGATATTCAATGGATCACTATTATCCACTACCGGCTGCAATTGCTGAATGCCTGGTTCATTCATCGAAGTTTCATAATCCACTCGAAGATGTCTTACACTTGAAAAATCATAGTTAAAATGCATAGAGGGCAAAAAGCTTTCAAACGATTTATCAATTCTTCTATATTTTAATGTAGAGTCACTTTTTAAATGTGTGTTTTGATATGCCACACCAAATGAAAAATTATACTTCGTGCGATTGACTCTAAGATTCACCCCCGGACGACTATAAAGATAATTTCCATTGTATCTATTTGATAGGACCGTATTTACAATGAGCTGTCCACTCACATCATTATATACCTGACGATCAACCTCATTTAAGCTATTGCGAATGTTATACGTCGCTTCAAAATATTTTCTTCCACCTAATGGCTCTATATATGAAAGATTTACAGCATATGATTGATTATCTGTATTCTGTGTGTTTGCTTGAAGAATATTCTGTTTCTCGTCAGTGTTGTTATAAACATTCTGAGAGTTCAAATTTCCATTACTTTTAGTTTGCGAAAATCCATACGTAAAGGTTGTTGAGAATGATCTTCCTTTTTTAGCAAACTTATGACGGTAGAGTAAAGATGAATTTACATTAAGGGCCGTCTGTTCGTTATAATTTACGCGGTCGCTTGAATTTACCGGTGTCCCCCCTGTAAGCGTTGTGATTCCATTCGTTGTCGCGTTTTGATTTGACAGTGAATAGCTCATCGTAGTAGTTGACTTGATCGAATTCATAGAATCAATTTTATGATCAACTGTAACGCTCACGCGATGATTATCACTTTTATTAATTTGCCTGGCTGATTCATCATAAAAATAACTACTGTCATTCGGCAGATAATTGATACGATGCGTATTGGTGGTAATACGCTGATTGAGACTATTGTAAAAATAGCTTGACTGTAATGTTGTCTTCTTTGTTAAGTCTTCATTGAAGTTAACGCCACCCGCATAATTCGTCATGATACCATTCTGACGACCCGTATTCAATGATGGCCCCTGACTATTTGCGCCTCCATTATTAATTTGAATGGTTCTTGTTCCTCCGCCTCCACCAGCCATTGCTTGCGCTCCTCCGGTGAAATTCATGAAATCACCTATGTCAAATCCCTGTTCATTTACATTATTTCCCATACCCAGAATGGAAAGCTGCTTTCCTGTTCCAAACCTGTTCACGCTTCCACTTGCCTTCAACCTATCATCTGTTCCAATACCAGCCATTATCTTACCAAAAGCTCCATGTCTCTTGTCTTCTTTCAATTCAAGGTTGATTGTTTTTTCACGCTGACCGTCTTCAATTCCGGTAAAGGCAGCCTGATCCGATTTTTTATCAAACACCTGGACTTTCTCAATGGCATCCGCTGGCAAATTTCTTGTTGCCAGTTTGGGGTCGCGTCCAAAAAATTCGCGACCATCGACCAATACTTTTTGAACCTGCTCCCCCTGCGCTGTTACAGTTCCATCCGTAGCAACTTCTAATCCAGGCATCTTTTTTAAAAGATCCTCCACTGTTGCGTTTGCCTTTGTCTTAAAGGTGGTGGCATTATATTCAATTGTATCCCGCTTGACTGTTACCTGCGCCTTCTCAGCCATTATCGTTACACTTTCAAGTTCGGTACTGATTGGAAGTAATTTTATTCTACCAACATCTAATATGAGACTGTCAGATGACGTCTTTACCCTTTTAGTACAAGTCTTTAATCCAATGAAATTTATTTTCAAAAAGTAAGAGCCCTGATTAATATTTTTCAATTCAAAACCGCCACCGACATCACTGCTTGCAAAATTCACAAGCGACGAATCTTTGGCATTCAACAACATAATTGTAGCCGAAGGTATCGGTCTGGAAAGGCTATCGATCAAATGACCGATAATGTTTACTTTTTGTGCGAAGGCACAATTGGTTAGTGATATAAATAGTAAAATCTGGCATAATCCTTTCATCTTAACTCTGGCTTCTCAACTCCTGAATTCTTCCATTCTAATTCCTGATCATAAACTGGGTCCCACCATTCTTCTTCATTTGCTCCTCTGTTTGCTTACGGAATTCAGAGCGTCCAATCCTTGTTCCACTCGTTGATGCCTTCATCTCATTCTTTTTGAGCACTTTTATTTCTATACTCTTAGCGAGAATAATCCTCTCACCATTATTTACATCCAACGCAAGCACTGCCCCCGGTAAAGTATTAAATCTTTCTGGTCCCAGGAAAGGTCTTATCTTATCTGTGTACCACGCTGTAACTTCCTGTTTGTTATTCGGATTCGATTCGTCAGTGTAATAAGCCTGTTTGCATTCATAACCCTGGATCGTTTTTACTTCTGTTCCAAATTTCCACGAAGAAATCTTTACAGAATCTTCAATGAGATATTCTTTTCCCATGAACTCCTGTTTGGAAAGCACGATGCCCAAATTTTGATTAACATACGTTTCAGCATTTGAATTCCGCACCATCATTTTAAAACCACTACCTGATGTAGTTGTTGTTTCTTCATCGTCTTCGATCAGAGACTTATAAAGAGATTCTGTTGCCTTGAAGAACAATTGCTGTTTTGTTGTTATGAATTCCGGGATCATCGTTTTCATTTGTACACGATCAGGAGGCAATCTTCGATGCATATTTACTTTTACCTCATACGTTATAATTCCTTCCGTTTCCTGACCAAGGACAACCTGGACGGCAGCAACCGATACCAGCATGCCGACTAATAATAATATTCTTTTCATACTTTTTGATTTTATCATGTTTTTCGCAACGACGTAAATTTACAACTGTGATCAACGCCCTGTGGTTAATCCATCTGTAAGAAATGTTAATTAAGGTTAAATGATCAACAGAGGTCAACGGAAAGCCGTTAATTTGCAACACTGTTAAGAGACAGAATTTAATAATGAAAAGGTCTACGAACCAATTAACATTAATCCTGATGATCAGCAGCATTACTTTGCTTCTGGCATTACAGGCTTTTTGGTTAACAAATTCCTATGAAAAAGCCTACCATGATCTAAGACGTGAAACAGGCGGACTATTCAGGTCAACTGTTCTTGCGTTACGCGATTCATCTTTAAGACGACAATTGGTTCATGTTAAAGATGCACAAATCGAAAGAGCAAGTGTTATTGTGTCTCGAATATACAATACTCATAAAGAAAGTATAGACACATTAGTTAAAGGCTCAGGCCAAATAAAAATCTTCATTACTACTGATCGCGAAAATCCAGACTCAATCAATGCAATGGTGGATCCGCTTACTTCAGGAATTCGTGATGGCAAACTGAGAAAAGGACAGAATTTTATTTTACGTATGAATGGAGATTCTCTTTCCATCGATAGCATACGAAATCATTTTAATCACGCTCTTGCAGACATCCGCATTTCTGTACCTTTTGAAATACGTAGAAGTTCTTTTCTTCCTCCGGATCCAACTCATAATGTTGCAAGAATTTTCAGAAGAAGCAATATTACAAAAGAACGATTAGTGGATGTTCATCCATTTTCAAATGAAATGTCATCAGATTGGATAACGGTTGATCCGCTTCATCGCTATTCGGCGCACATCACTGATTTTAGAGCAATCCTGATAAAAAATATTTTACCTCAAATTCTTTTCTCTTTCTTTCTTACAGTCGTGACGGTAGCTGCTTTTAATATTTTATTAAGAAGTCTTCGTGCCCAGCAACGACTTGTTACCATGAAAAATGATTTCATAAGCAATATCACACACGAATTAAAAACTCCTATTGCAACAGTAAGTGTCGCGCTGGAGGCACTTAAAAGTTTTAATGGAATCGATAATCCAGTGCGTACCCAGGAATACCTGGATATAGCTCAGCATGAACTCAACCGGCTATCAACGTTAACAGACAAAGTTTTAAAGGCTTCTTTATTTGACGAAAAAGGCGTTAAGCTAGATGTCGAGAAAGTTGATCTTGAAAAAGTAGTTGAAGAAATTATTAATTCAATGTCGTTGAACACAGGAAAAAGTAAGATCACCATTGACTTTAAAAAAACAGGAGGCGACTTCATTGTAAATGGAAGCTTGGTTCATCTTACAAATGTTATTTACAATCTGATTGACAACGCAATAAAATATAGTCCTTCTGATCCTGAACTTCTTGTGGAATTACGATATTCCGGTAATTCGTTATCATTGTCAATTACAGACAAAGGCATTGGCATCCCAGAAGAGTTTCATGATAAGATCTTTGAGAAATTTTTTCGGATACCTACAGGTAACGTTCATACCATTAAAGGCTACGGGCTTGGATTAAGTTACGTTGAAAGTATCGTGAGGGCTCACGAGGGAAAAATTTCGATCATCAGTGAGTTGGGAAAAGGAAGTTCGTTTAGAATCTTCCTTCCGCGAAGAAAGTCATAGTTATGAGCAAAACCCGAATTCTTTATGTTGAAGATGAGCCATTCCTGGGTCGAATCGTAAAAGAAAGCCTTGAGAGCCGGGATTTTGAAGTTCACATGGCAACAGATGGCAATGATGTAATTGATCTTTTTAAAAAGATAAATCCAGCTGTCTGCGTTCTTGATATCATGCTTCCAAATAAAGACGGCTATACACTCGCACAAAATATTCGGCAAATCAATCCAGCGATACCAATCATTTTTGTTACCGCTAAAACACAAACAAACGATCTGGTAAAAGGCTTTGAAGCTGGTGGCAACGATTACCTCAGAAAACCTTTCAGCATGGAGGAACTGATTGTTCGGATCAATAATCTTTTACGCTGGCCCAAAAAAGAAAGTGTTTCATTACCTGAGATTACTAAACTTGGAAAGTATGAATTCTTAACAAACCGGTATGAATTAAAGAATGGAGAAAATATCCGTAAGCTTTCACACCGGGAAGCGATGCTCCTTCAAGTATTATCTGAAAACATCAATAAAGTTGTTACCAGAAAAGACGTACTTCTTCGCGTTTGGGGGGATGACTCATTTTTTAACTCCCGCAACCTCGATGTATATGTCACCAAGCTAAGAGATTATCTAAAAGAAGATTCGGGGGTTGAGATTATTACCATTAAGGGCGTGGGGTATCACTTCGCAGTAGACTGTACGTAGAATACAGAGGCTTGCGCACGCTGGGTTTCTATGCTTCCTACATCCCTTCTATGTGTTTAGATTTTTATCCGATGCTTCCGCCGATAAGTCAAACCAATTCTTTTTATCTTTGGATAGACTTCATCTATATCATCAAATATGAATTTCCAGCAGTTTGAATACATCATAGCAATTGATACCCATCGTCATTTTGCAAAAGCAGCCGAGAAAACATTTGTAACGCAACCAACGCTTAGCATGATGGTGCAAAAACTTGAAGAAGAGTTGGGCATACGGATCTTTGACCGGAGCAAGCAGCCTGTGGTGCCCACACCTGAAGGCCGTGAAGTAATTGCACGAGCGCGACAGATCATGGCAGATGTAAGCAGGCTCAAAGAGTTTTCAAGGCAATTGAAATATGAGATCTCCGGAGAGATGAAGCTCGCTGTTATTCCCACACTGGCTCCATATCTGCTACCACTATTCTTAAAATCATTCGCAGAAAAATATCCTCTTTTGAAGATCAGCATTCGCGAACTTGTTACAGATGAAATTATCAATTCTTTAAAAAATGGAGATACTGATATTGGGTTGCTTGCAACTCCTCTAAAAGATTCCCGACTGGAAGAGCATCCTGTCTTCTATGAAGAATTCTTTGCGTACACAGCTGCCAATGAAAAAGTTTCTAAAAAGAAATACCTGCTTCCAAAAGATATTGATCTCAGCAAGCTATGGTTGTTGGAAGAGGGACATTGTTTGCGCAACCAGGTCCTTGATTTATGTGAATTGAAAAAGAAAGATGCTGGAAGCAACAAGCTTCACTATGAAACAGGAAGTATTGAAACATTAAAAAATCTTGTTGACCATCACCAGGGAATTACAATACTTCCACACCTCGCCACACTCGATTTAAGTAAAAAGCAAAAGGAAAAAATTCGAGAATTTGCTCATCCTAAGCCGGTTAGGGAAATAAGCCTGGTGGTGAACAAAAATTTTCACCGTATTACACTTCTTGAGGCATTGAAAGCTGAAATCGAAAGACAGTTGCCGGAAGGAATAGGTAAAGCAGAGAAGAAGCGGGTGCTTGATATTTAACAGCTGTAGCAGATAGGGTGCGTTTTAATATTTCAAAGTATGACAGCAGCTATCGTATCTGGCACCGAATAAACGATTTCAGATTTAGGTTGGGATATTTTACATTCATGTAATAATCCTAACCTCCCCTCATGTCTAACTGGAAAATTAAGGTTTCTCTCTTTCTAAACTATTTTGTCTTTGCCATTCTACTCAATAGCGTGGGAACTGTAATTCTTCAGGTGCAAAGAAATTACAACGTTTTAGAATCCGCTGCCAGTATTCTTGAAGCATTCAAAGACTTAAGCATTGCAATCGTTTCATTTATTGTCGCTTCCTATATCACACGCATTGGATATAAAAAATCAATGCTGATCGCGTTGGGATTTATTGCCTCTGTTTGCCTGCTAATGCCATCACTTGGAAGCTTTGCGATGACGAAAGTTTTATTTGCCGCAGTAGGAACTTGTTTTGCACTGATTAAAGTATCCGTATATGCCACTATCGGAATCGTTACTGAAAACAAAAAAGAACACGCAAGTTTTATGAATTTCATTGAATCCTTTTTCATGATCGGGATTCTTACGGGCTACTTTGTATTCAGTGCATTTATTGATGATGCGCACCCTGAATCTACTGCGTGGTTAAATGTGTATTATTTATTGGCTGGAGTCTCTATCCTGGCGTTTCTTTTGTTATTGAGTGCCCCTCTCGATGAGTCTACCGTAAAAGCAAGTGAATCAAAACCATTCCTGGAAGATTTTAAAGAAATGGTAGCCCTTGCGATCACACCCATTGTTCTGGTATTTATCATGAGCGCATTCACGTATGTTCTTATTGAACAAAGTATCATGAGCTGGCTACCGACATTCAATAGCAAAGTATTAAGTCTGCCAGTGACATTAAGTATTCAAATGGCAAGCATACTTGCAGCCTCCACTGCTATTGGGAGATTTACAGCAGGAATCGTGTTACAAAAAATTCATTGGTTCAATGTCTTAGTTATTTGTCTGTTAGCGGCCAGTATTCTTATCCTTGTTGCTATCCCTCTTGCAAAAAATACAGGCGGACAGCCCGTAACAGGATGGTCAACTGCACCATTGGGCGCTTTTGTTTTTCCATTGATCGGATTATTTATCGCACCAATCTATCCCGCTATTAACTCTGTCATTCTTAGCACACTTCCACCACGACAACATGGACCGATGTCTGGACTTATTGTAATCTTCTCTGCACTGGGCGGAACAACAGGATCTATTATTACAGGAAATATCTTTGAAGCATACGGAGGTCAAACAGCTTTTTACTCTTCTCTGGTGCCGATCGGCATTCTGATCATGTGTCTGTTTTTCTTTAACAGAATCCAAAAGAAATCAGAATCTAAAATTGAATTCAGTTCAAGGGGAGGGCATTGATAATTATGAAAAATCTTCAAATACATGAACTCGGTGAACTGTTTGAAGAAGTTCAGCTGAAAAATATTTTTGGCGATGGGAAAACATTTCCTGATTGCATTCCAAATCGTCCGTTAGAAGTAATCCAGGAAGATTATTCAAAAGAAAAAAATCTTAAGGGATTTTATCTGAAGGCATTTATAAATGAAAACTTCACCTTACCAAAAGAATATTTTACTGGATATAAAAGTGACTCAACAAAATCAGCAAAACAACACATTGAATCCTTGTGGCCGCTGCTGACACGTACGCCGGTAACTGAAGAAGGATCTTTACTTCCATTACCGTATCCCTACATCGTACCCGGCGGACGCTTTCGCGAGATTTATTATTGGGATAGTTACTTTACAATGCTTGGCTTACATGTTTCGAAACAATATGAACTGATCCGGAATATGGTTGATAATTTCTCTTATCTGATCGAAACTGTTGGATATATCCCAAACGGAAATCGAACCTATTTTATAGGACGCTCTCAGCCACCGTTTTTTTCCTTGATGGTTAAAATCCTGCGTGAAGAGAACCCTGCGGAGAAATCACATGATGTTTTAATTAAATATTTACCTGCGCTTGAAAAAGAGCATCAGTTCTGGATGAATGGTGCCAACGTATTAACAGCTTCACACACGTCTGAGAATCGTGTTGTTCGTATGAAGGATGGCTCGGTGCTTAACCGCTATTGGGATTCAAACGCCACTCCACGACCAGAAGCGTATCGCGAAGATGTTGAGTTGTCGCACGCCTCAAAGCAGAACCCGGAAGACTTGTACAGAAATCTCAGAGCAGCGGCAGAATCCGGATGGGACTTTAGTAGTCGTTGGTTTAAAAATGTAAAAGACTTTAGTACAATTCACACAACAGAAATCATTCCTGTCGACTTGAATTGTTTGATGCTTCATCTTGAAGAGACACTTGCAGAAGCCTGGAAATTATTTGGCAATGAAGGGAAATCATCTGAGTATTCAGTACGAATTGAAAAAAGGAAAACTGCTATTCTCACCTATTGCTGGAGTGAAGAAAAGAAATTCTTCTTCGACTATGATTTTGTATCCAACATGTTAAAAAATAATTATACACTCGCAGCAACATTCCCATTATTTTTTAAGGTTGCATCGCCACAGCAGGCATCTTCCGTTGCAAAAATTATAAATGACAAATTTTTAAAACCATGCGGACTCACCACAACACTTGAAACAACAGGGGAGCAGTGGGATGCACCGAACGGATGGGCGCCCCTTCAATGGATTTCCTATAAAGGAATGCAGAATTATAATCTGACCGACCTCTCTGATAAGATTAAAACCAATTGGGTAAACACCAATAGTAAGGTCTATGAAAATACAGGAAAGATGACGGAGAAGTACAATGTACTTGTTGATACTATAAATGCAAGTGGTGGAGAGTATCCTAACCAGGATGGGTTTGGGTGGACGAATGGAGTATTTCTTGCGATGACGAATTAACTTTATCTGTAAGAAACTCAAATCAATTCTGATAGATCTTTTGGAGAACTTCCTGCTTGCCATCAATCGGTGGCAACGGCAGACCAAGAATTTCAGCAATAAAAGGAAATACATGAATATTTTGAAACGGAGGAAGAGTTATGCCCTTCTTCACATTAGGCCCTTGCGCATAAAAAATTCCTCTCACGTCTTTTATAGCATCGGGATCATAACCATGAACTCCAAATGAACCTCTCATTTTTAGTGTCTTCAGAAATCTTTCTCTGGGTGCAGAGCTGAAATAATGACTTGTGTCTGCTTCAAGCAATATCTCTCCTGCACGATCTACTTTATACTTCCACCGATCAGGAAAGTCTTCTTTTTTATAAACTTTAAAATATTTTTCACTTGCCTTGAGATAAGAATATAATGAATCTCTTTTCTTTTTATTGGTGACGTAGATGTGTTGCTGCGTTCCCCCGTCTACAATAGTTATAGCTGTATCTTTTTTAGTAATAAGCTCGTCCATAAAAATAAATGTTTCAGGTTTTGCGGTAAGTTCTCGCATTCCATGATCAGAAACGATTACCACATTTACCGGAAACTTTACAGATTGTAAGCCTTTCATTAAATCTCCAAGCAATGAATCAGCGCGAAGTACTGCATCCTTTGCTTCCAATGATTTTGGTCCAAACATGTGACCTTCATGATCCGGAAAAGAAAAATATAAAGTAATAAGGTGAGGACGTTCTTTTTCCGGAAGCTTTAACCACGCTACTGTTTGATCTATACGTTTGCGTGGGTTTAATTTATCATCAAACTCATAATAATAATCAGGTCTTCTTTTTTCATCCGTTAATTCAGATCCAACCCAAAAATAAGATGCTGACTTCATTCCGTTTTGCTTGGCAAGCTCCCACAGCGACACGCCTCCATAATAATACGGATCAGCAACTTTCGCCTTATCTTTCATCTCATACGTTGCATGTCTTGCGCGATCATAAAATCCATTGTCAACTAATCCATGATTTCCTGGTGTGAGTCCGGTTACAAGTGTGTAATGATTTGGGAATGTCTTACTCGGGAAAGAGGGTATCAATGCTTCTGCTTGTGATCCGTTCTGAATGAAGGCTTTAAAGTTTGGTGGATTAAAGTTTTTCACATAATCATATCTGAATCCATCAAACGAAATGAGGATTACATAAGGCACTTCCTTTTGCTGAGCAATGAGAGAGATTGATCCGGATAGAAAGGCAACTAAAAAAGTAAAATAAAATCTTTTCATTAAGCGATTATATAGTGTGGTGTAAAAATGAAGGCGTAAAATACAGTATTTGGCGAACGATTTGCGAGGTCTTTTCTATGAACAGAAATGATACTATAGACAGCCCAATTATCCTGAACATAGCCGAGTATTTAAGGCTTTCTTTCAAAAAAAATGCATGTAATGCTTGTTTTTTGACTCAGTGTAAATTTTTAAGATTATGTTCCTATTTGGTCAGGTGGTTGTAATTGGATTTTAATGGCTATAAGCCTATATTTAATATTGAATCCGACTGTATATGAATAAATTATTATTAATAATGTTACTTGGCAGCCCCTCACTTTTTGCACAATCCGTCGCAATCGATAAAGTCGAATTAGATGGCGAAAAGGTAATCGTTCATTACAATCTCCAGGACTCCAATCCTAACAATGAATACCAGCTCAATCTCTATTCATCAAAAGATAATTACATGTCACCCCTCACAAAAGTGGCAGGTGATGTAGGCAATGAGGTAAAGTCGGGCACGGCAAAAAAAATCGAATGGAAATTACGCGATGAGTTTGGTCCTTATAAAGGAAAAATTGCATTGGAAATAAGGGGCAAAATGTTTGTTCCTTTTGTAAAGCTTCAGAGTTTCGATACAGAAAAAAGCTATAAGAGAGGAAAGGCTATTGATGTTGGCTGGAAAGCAGGAGCAACCAATCCGATCTCGATTGAGCTGATGAAAGGAAGCCAGCGTGTTGTTGGCGAATCGAATCTTGCCAATAATGGCAATCATACCATTTATGTTCCAGGTTCAGCGAAGGCAGGGAAGGACTATAAACTTAAGATCACCGACAGCAGAACAAATGATGTGATCTATTCCAATAATTTTGCAGTGAAGCCCAAGATACCGTTGTTGGTAAAAGTGTTGCCGGTTGTAGCGATTGGAGCTGCCGTTGGATTGGCGGGCGGATCGAAGGGAAAAGATACTGTGACACCGCCTACAAATCCTGCTATTGAACTTCCTATTGGCCCGGGAGGTGAATAGACTTTAAAAAATTTATTACTGTTTAGAATCGACCATATATGAGAAAACTTTACTCTACACTTCTTATACTATTTATTTTTTCTTTCGCTGTACAAGCACAGTGGACCGCAACCAGTGGGCCTTACGGAGGGAATATTTCGAACTTAAGACGAAGTGCTTCTGGCACACTCTATGCAGTCATCAATCAGCGGTTGTTTCAGTCTACAAACAATGGCGATACATGGACTCAGATATCCACCAGTTTATATTTAAACGATCTGCTGATCGATACAGATGGCAAAATGTATGCAGTTTACTACTCGACACTTTACGTTTCATCTGATGCAGGAACTACGTGGACTATTTTAGCATCGAATCTTTTCCAAAGTGGACTCTGCATTACAAAAGTAGGACCTGATGGAGTATTCGCCGTGTGGGGATATTCCGGTGCGTATGTTTCAACAAACAAAGGAGTGAGCTGGGTAAAAATTTCAAGCCTACAGGCAGGAAATTCAAATAGTTTTTCGCAGCAATTAGTAGCAAATGCCGCGGGAGATATTTATTACGTTGTGAACGGAGCTGGTACAGGTTCTAAAATTTGGAAGCATCCTTATGGTGGCACTTCAAACTGGAAGGAAGCCAATATGGTACAAACAAATTTCTCTCTTGCTGGAATCTATGATACTGTTGGCGGTATGGCATTCAGCGCTACCGGAACACTCTATGTATCCAGCACCAGCGATTTTTGGACATCAGACGGAACTACATTCACCTCCATCAAAGCTGGCCTTTCAGCCGGTAATTACAATGGTCCACTCGCCTTTGCACCCGATGGGGTCACACTTTATTTCTACTCAAACAATGATTTCAAACTATATAAATCTACCGCACCGACTACCTTACCAACGTCATGGACAAACGTTGCTGGCCCAACTGCTAATTACGGGTCGCCAGTAAATAATGTAATCATTGCTCCGGCCTTGACTTTTTTTGTGGGCACTGGCGGAGATGGAGTTTTTCGCAGCAGCGACTCAGGAGCTACATGGCTCTTTAAAAGTGTGGGGATGACAACGGGCACTGGATACGAGATCGAGGTGACCAACACAAATAAAATTATTGTAATAAAAAATGCCCGCAGTTACTGGTCTTCAACGGATGGTGGTGCAACGTATACGATTGGTACATTGACAGACTACGTATCCCATGTAATTAAACTCAGTGACGGAACAATATTAATGTATGGATCAAAAGTCTTTCGTTCAACAGACAATGGTGCCACCTTCACGGGAAGTACTCTTTATTATTACCACGCAAAAATAATGGAGGCCTCAAATGGAGATTTATATGCAACGGCTAATAATACGATAACAAAATCCATTGATAAGGGGGTGACCTGGACAGATTTGGGAGTCACAGGATTACCAGTTGGATTTAGTCCGTATGGCGCTGCCATAGATGCAACAACTAATATCATTGTGAATGGTTATGATTTTTCGAGTAGTACCTATAAAACCTTTAAGATCGTAGGTACAGTTGCCACATTACTTACAACACCCAAAGTAGACACCTATTTTAGTACTAACAGCGTTTTTTTTCAAAACAATAAATTTTATTTGGTACAGAATTCAGCATTTTTTTATACTGCAGACTTAGGAACTACATGGACAAGCGTTGGATTTTCAGGCAACTCGGTTTTCCCATTAAAAAATTCATCTTATTCCGGAATTGGAGTCAGTAAGAATGGAAGCTTTTATGTATCTCAGGATAATGGCGGTAGTTGGAATAATAGTGCGTTACCAAACTCAAATTCGTACATCAATGACATTGCTGTTGATGCATCCGGAAATTTCTTTGCATCCGGAAATTCCACACCTGTATTAAAAAATACCAGCCAGCTATTGGTTAATCCCTCTACTCTCCCTCCATACATCAATTTCAACTGGCAGCCACTGAATGGACCGTATGGTGGATCTGTTCAGAAAGTTGAAATACATCCCGACGGCGTTACACTCGCAGCAGCAGCGAATAACACATTTTGGAGATATAATGGAACGAAGTGGATTGCAGTAGACCCTACAGGAACGAATGCTATGGTATCAGATATTGAGATTGATGTAGCTGGAAATATGTATGCACTGAGTCGGCCAAGCAAAATTTATAAATCAATAGACAAGGGAATTACATGGAATCTTTTACCCAATAGTGGAATTCCATCGACTGCAAATTTTACCAAGATTGAAATTATGCCTGATGGATCTATTCTCTTGTTCGGAATAGATACGGGTCTAAGTAGAATCTATAAATCAACTAATGGAGGCTCAGTATTTTCTAATGTCTTTAATGGCTCTCTTAGTGCTTCGTGGAGGATTCCAGTAGTCAGGCCAGGCGCTACCGGGGTTATCGCTGCATTTAACAGAGGCGATGGCCTTATAGTGTCAACAAATTCCGGGACTAGCTGGACTATTAAAAGTCTTTCCACTCTTTTGGACTTAGTAAAAGGATCTTTTGGAAACATGACGTATGACAAGGACGGTAATCTATTGGTTACTACTCTTTTCGATGCATCCGTCCTTACCAATAGAGTTGTGAACGTTGCCAAATCTCCCGATAATGGTGCGACTTGGGTGAAACTCACAACTCCAAGTACCGAATATGCTCCAACGAATGTGTACACCAAAAGAATAGTGGCATTGGGTACAGGCGAATACCTGCTTACAATGAATGGATTGTATGATAGCTATCGTTCTACCGATGGAGGCGCCAACTGGGCTCCGACCGGTAACATTGGAGATGCTCTTATATATGCTGTGACAAAGGGAACGACCTCTTATATGTTTGGGACGAGCGATGGGGGAATTCTTAAAACAACAGATGGTGGGTTAACCTATATTACAAGTAGCAATGGAATCCCTCCATCCTATTCCTCCAACGAAATTCGGCTTCTGAACAACAAAGATCTTATTGTCGGTGCATCCCGTCCCTTCTATTCAAGTGATTTTGGTCAGAATTTTTCAATTTCATCCATGCGCGGGGTAAAAAGTTTTCTCCAGGTAAAAGACTCTCTTATCGGTTATGGAAGTTATTCATTATTGAAATCAAAAGATTCAGGCAAGACATGGATTCCCTTTGGAGTTAGCAACAAATATTTTGCATACTTAACAGTCGATGCAACAGGCAATGGTTACTACGCTTCTGACGGACAATTATTGAGTTACTCGACCGATTTGGTGAACTGGACAGATATTTCTCTCACAGGATTACCGGCAAGTCTCAATTATTCTATTAATTCATTGGTAATAACCTCCGGAGGCATAATCTATGCTGAAGTAACGAATTTTGATACAAATGTTGAAGAGGTTTATAAAATTGTATTCGGATCGGCAATCAATATTTCAAGTTCAATTGGCACAACTTATCCAACCAATCTATTATATGTGAATAATAAGATTTATCTGTATGATGCTACCGGAATAATCTACAAATCAACTGATGGGGATGTTTGGACCCAGGGACCTGCACCAGCCGGAAACTCGTTAGTTGTCTCCGGAAATTATCTCTTTATTCCAGCAGGCGGCAATGTGCTTTGGCTATCAAGAGACGATGGCGCATCATGGCAAAGTGTTGGCGATATTCCCCTTCCATCAAATTCACAGTATATTGATTTCTCCAAGATTATCATCAACGAATATGATGGATATGCGTATGCCACAATGTTCAATGGTATCGCAAAAAAGAGTGGTAACATGGTTATGCCTGATGATAAAACAAAGCCTGTTATTGCATTATTGAGTCCGCTTAATAGTGCAACAGGGGTCGTACCAATGCCTGTCTTGAAGATCACTTTCGATGAAGTTACAAAGTCTGTAGCAGGAAAACTTGTAAGGATCTTTGATGCCACTTCTACAACAGTGCCAGTTGCTGTGTTGGATATGTCGACGGCAACTCAATCAGGAAAAACTTGGTCACTCGCTACGACCACTGCCCTGGCTTACAACAAATCTTATTTTGTAGTGGTGGATCCAGGTGCAGTAGCAGATATTTTCGGAAATCAATTTGCTGGAATTAGCTCTGCTACAACCTGGAAATTTACTACCTCAGCCCCACCGGATACGCAAGCTCCAACCATAACATTTGTTGCAGACCCTGTTCAAAAAGGAGCTGGTAACAAAGTACTAAGTGCAATAATTACCGATAACGTGGGAGTTGCGTTGGCAAAGATTTCGTATCGTTCAATCACAACAAACAATGCAGTTACCACAGCAAATCTTACCCTTAACACAACTACGGGTAAATACGAAGTGACAATTCCTGAATCATCATTCGGACCAATGGGATTAGAATACTTCTTCACCGCAAGTGATGCGGCACCAAATACTACCCGTAGCCCATTGACCGGCAATTATTATTCTTACATAACATATCCTACTCCCGTAAACCCATCTGTCACAGGAGCTTTGGTTGGAGTCGGAGGTAAAGTGGCTGACTGGAGGATTATCACTATTCCATTCGCTCTCGCTGACAATCGAATTTCAACTGTATTTAGCGAACTAGGTGCTGTCGATAACAGCAAATGGAGATTTATCAATTATAAAACATCTGCTGCATGGAACGAATACCCTGCCGACTTCAGCACGTTCACACAGGGCAAAGGGTATTTTATAAATATGACAACACCTACGTCACTAATTATTGAAGGAGCAACCACGCCATCATGGAATAAGGAAACGCCATTCATATTTACGCTTTCACCTGGTTGGAATCAAATTGGCAATCCATACACGTACCCGATGAAATGGAGTGAAGTGCTGGCAGCGAATAGTAGTCCTGCCGGCATTGCAACTACAATGAAAGGATACAAAGGATCATATGCCGATGCGGCACAACTTGAAGTATTTGAAGGAGCATTCGTTTTAAATTCCGGAACAACAAATGTGACAATGACCGCGCCGATTGTTGGTTCATTAGCCGGTGGTCGCGTCAGTTCGCCGAACTATGACTTGCGTGCCGGCGATTGGCTTGTTCCTATTACGTTTAAAGCAGGAGAAATTGAAAATACGTTTGGTGGAGTTGGAATGAATTCCAAGGCCTCCATTGGTGTTGATGCGTATGACGACTTCAATCCACCTGCATTATTTGATTTCGCACAAATTAATTTCCCGCATCCTGAACACTTCCTCAAACAATCGACACGCGATGTTGTGCCTTTGATGGATGAATTCAAATGGGAATTCTCTACAGCGACAAATCAATCCGGAACAGGCCTATTAAGATGGGACAATTCAATGTTTAGTAATGAGGCTAAAGACCTCTTCCTTTTGGATATTGCGCTTCAAAAAATCACAAACATGCGTGAAACAAATTCATATAGCTTCAAGAATTCCGAATCAAGTCGCTTCAAAATTTTCTTTGGATCTGATCTCAAAGACTCTGTGAAACCTGAACGGATCTCTCTTGGAGATGCATATCCTAATCCTACCACGGGCAAATCAATAATTCCATTTACTCTTCCGGCAAGTAATGGATCGTTCCAGGTAAAGATTGAGATGTACAACATGATGGGACAAAAAGTAGGAACGGTGGTGCAAGGAGATTTTGCTCCGGGATTTTACAAAACAGAATGGGATGGCTCAGATGAATCGTTGACAACGGGGCTATATACCTACCGACTGCTTGTTTCTGATCAGGCGAAGAGTGAAGTACTCAATGGAAAAATTGTTCTCAAGAAATAAATTATAAAGCCATGAAAAAAAATGTGCTACTGGTATTGATCCTGATGGGAATAATCCTTCAGGCCAAATCGCAAAATGTAAGTACGCGTACCAATGAGTTCGAAGTGGATTTTTCTGACCCAACCAAACTCGTTAAATCAGTTATTCCCGTAATCAACTGGAACACACCGGATGCGGAGAATATCTATGTGGCAGATGCTAAGTATAAGATCAATGTTACGGTTACTTCGGCAACACCGCTTAAAGGCATTACAATTATCATCAAGGAAAGCCCTGAATCGGCATCCAGGGGAATGCTGGCAATTCATCCTACAACTGATATTGAGAAATACAGGAGCGTTGTCGACAAAAATCTAACGTTGATGGATGGGCCTAATGTTATCGAAATCATTGCAGAAAATGAAGATGGAACAAAAACAATAAGTCATCGCACAGTTACCGTCGGCTCAACCGCACTGGCTGATGCAGCAAAACTAGATCGCACCGACTATGCCGTATTATTTGTTACCAACGATTATGACAACTGGCCAGACCTTGTGAATCCCGTAAACGATGGTCGGATGATCGCTGAAGAATTAAAAAAGAATTTTGGTTTTAAAGTGGACATTGTAGAAGGAGGTTCACAAAATGATATTTTGAAAAAACTTCGTGATTATGCTGAAAAAAAATATAAGCCACTCGATCAGGTGTTTATTTTCTTTGCAGGACATGGTCAATACGATCAGACTTTCGGTGAAGGATATGTTGTAACAAAAGAATCTCTGACAAATGATGAAGGTAAAACAACTTACCTATCACATAACCGATTGAGATCAATTGTAAATAATATTCCATCCGAACATGTATTCCTTGCAATGGATGTTTGCTTTGGAGGCACGTTCGACCAGGCCATCGCACATCGTGGACTTGATGATGAAACATATAAAGAAGCAAGTCAGGCTGAGATGGTAACACGAAAGCTTACTTACAAAACCCGTCGTTACCTTACTTCAGGAGGTAAAGAGTATGTACCAGACGGAAGGGCGGGAATGAACTCACCGTTTGCAAGAAAAATATTGGAAGCCCTAAGAAGTCGCGGTGGAAAAGATTTGATATTAACTCTCGGAGAAGTTAACACATACATCGAAGCACTTAAGCCACAGCCACGGGCTGGTGAATTTGGAGATAATGCACCCGGAAGTGATTTCATTTTTATAGCGAGATAATAATTTTTTTTAAAACATAAAAAAGTGATGCCTATCTCTTTTTCATAAACTATCTGACGCCTTACTGGAGCAATAAGGCGTCAGACACTTTACACTACTGATGGCACCTTGATAGGTACATCCTTAGCAGAAAAATAAGGACCTCATTATTTCTGAGTACCCTCCTTTTCATCTTTGTCTATATTTGATTTTTGCAACTTACAATATGAAGCCAGCCTCGATTGAAGATTTCTACAGGGAGACCGGTAACCTGATTCCAAACGGCATCAGTAGAGAAATTGGACATTTCAATGTTTTTAGCATCAGCGAAACAATTGCTAATGTCAAACAGAAAGGCACAATGCCGTATAACAGAAGAAACTACTATAAAATCAGTCTTATCAACGGAAAAAATAAAGCTGAGTATGCTGATAAAGTAGTTAATATCGAAAAAAGTGCATTGCTTTTTGCAACTCCAAAAATTCCATATAACTATATTCCAATAAACCACAAGCAATCCGGAACGTTCTGCATTTTCACACACGATTTTCTAACTAAAAATACCGGCGGTGTTTCTCTTGATGAACTGCCCATTTTTCAACCCGGATCCGTTCCAATCTTCCAACTTTCAAAAAAGTCAGTGGCAGAAATTTCCTTGATTTTTGATAAAATGACCAGAGAATTGTCATCCGATTATGCTTATAAATATGATCTGCTGAGAAATTATGTTCTTGAATTAATCCACTACGGACAAAAGCTTCAGCCTGCGACAGCATTATATCCAACGCATACCGCCTCCGCAAGAGTTTCATCCTTATTTATTGAACTTCTCGAGCGGCAATTTCCAATTGAATCGCCAGGACAAAAATTAAGTCTTCGTACTGCAAAGGATTATGCCGATAGACTCGCAGTCCATGTGAATCACCTCAATAAAGTTTTGAAAGAGAATACCGGCAAAACTACCACTGATATCATTGGCGGAAGAATATTACAAGAGGCAAAAATTCTATTGAAGCAGACTGACTGGAACGTGTCCGAAATTGCATTTTCACTTGGCTTTGAGGAAGTAGCTCACTTTTCTAATTTCTTCAAAAAGCAGACATCCCTCTCTCCCGTAGCTTTTCGGGATTAAAAGATATTTGAATTTTACAACTATTGGATTGATTGGCACAAACACCACCTGATCCACTGAAACTAATTTTACATCATTAAAATTCAAAAATATGACAGCACAAAAAATCGCACTTATCACCGGCGGTAGCCGCGGACTTGGGAAAGACATGGCATTACGACTTGCCAAAAAAGGTAACAACGTTGTATTAACATATAATAGCAAAAAAGAAGAAGCTCTTTCTGTAGTTTATGAAATTGAGAAGATGGGTCAGAAGGCATTCGCCATACAATTGAATACCGGAGAGATTAAATCATTTGACAATTTCTTCACGCAATTGAAAACTGTTTTGAAAGAAAAATTCAATACGGATCACTTCGACTTTTTGATTAACAATGCGGGGACTGGTCTTCATAAACCATTCACAGATGTAACAGAAGAAGATTTTGACACACTTGCTAACATCCATTTCAAGGGAGTTTATTTTCTTACCCAGAAATCCCTGTCAATCATTAACAACGGTGGAAGAATTATTAATATCTCCAGTGGTCTTGCACGCTTCACGCTAGCAGGTATGTCTGCCTATGCATCTATGAAAGGTGCCGTTGAAACTCTTACAAAATATCTTGCACAGGAATTAGGTTCACGTCAGATCACAGTGAATATCGTTGCCCCCGGTGCAATTGAGACTGACTTTGGTGGCGGAGGGATACGTGATAATCCGGAGATGAATAAATATGTCGCAAACTCTACCGCATTAGGTCGGGCTGGGAAACCAGAAGACATCGGTGGCGTTATTGCCTTCCTATGTTCCGATGATGCACGTTGGATCAATGGGCAAAGGATTGAAGCTTCAGGTGGAGCTAACCTATGATTCAAGATACTGACACTCCGATAAAAAGTTCGCCAATCAGCGGGCTTTTTTTATGAGCGATTTATATACATGAGATGTCACCAAACTCAGATAGTTACGGAAAATTTACGAGTGAAAATCTCACCACCGCCCAACGATACAATTCCTTCTTTACCTTTTATATCTCCCTCAAATCCCATTTTATCCGCCATTCCACACCATGGCTCAAGGCACACAAACGGAGCGCCTGGCTTAGACCAGATGCCGAAATATGGAAATCCAGGAGAATGAAATTTAAGCGTGTAATCAGATTGTCGGCTTTTAAGCCATACTGTTGTTGACTTCATATCTTTGAAAACGACAGCATCTTTCATCATCATCTCATCGTTGAGATTCATTGTATGTGAAGCGTTGACAACTCTTTCCGTCTTTCCGTTGAACAAGCCTTCCTCAAGCAAATGCCTGTCCAGCGTTTCCATTTTTTCGAATTCAAGATAGTAATCAGATAATGACTCTCCAACCACAAGTGCAAATCCAGGATGTGCACCGATCGAGAAGTACATGATTTTATCCGCAGGATTTTTTACTTCGTATTGGATCTCAAGTGTTGAATCGATAAGTACGTAAGTGATCCTGAGTTGAAAATCAAAAGGAAATTTTGTGCGAAGTGCTTCGGTTGAAGACAATAGAAAAGTGATAGCACTTTCTGATTGCGCTTCAACCATGAATTCATTGTCACGTGCGAATCCGTGTTGTGGGAGCGAGTAAATATGACCGTTATGCCGGAGTAAATTCTGGTTGAGCTTGCCAACGATCGGAAACAAAACTGGTGCTCGTCGCGGCCACCATTCTGAACTACCTTGCCAGATAAATTCTTGATTTTTTTGTTTGGAAAAAATACTGGAAAGCTCTGCACCATCTGCGGCGATGGAGATGTGAAGTTTTTCGTTTTCAAGTGTCATATCTGTTCTGTTATATGCCAAATCAGTCGGATAATTACCTCATTTTTTTAGTTCTTTCGATCACCATTATCTTAAATTTTAATTAAAATCGCTTTTTATAAAGTCATTCACAGCTTGCAAAGTAATTACAACAAATTTTGGCGATTTTTGAATTTTAAACTTCCCTAGACCTACAACTCGCATTTCCAATCAGCTCTGCTGTGGCCCAGAAAACAAAAAAGCCCAAGGAATATGTTCCTTAAGCTTGAGAAGTGACCCCGGAGAGATTCGAACTCTCGACCCAATGATTAAGAGTCATTTGCTCTACCAGCTGAGCTACGGAGTCTTTATTTTTTCGGATGTGGGACGTACTGGGCTCGAACCAGTGACCCCTACCTTGTCGAGGTAGTGCTCTAAACCAGCTGAGCTAACATCCCTAGATCTCTAAAATAATTAAGGCGCGAAGATAATAAAAAATGAATAACGCGAACTCTGGCATTCCAAAAAAGCCAGGCTTCCAGCCTCTCTTAATTTAAACATGCATTCAACGCTCCTTATGGATATTTTTCCAACGCGCAATGATGACTTCTGTACAGAATTTTTAAGAAATGATCCAGGATAATTCATTCGGATCAACTGGATTTTATAACGGCTTCGCCCACGATTACTCTGACCATAATTTTAAAAAGTTTTATTCATCACGAACGCTTCTTGAAGATAACGCTGACGTGGTGCAAGCTCACGCGTCTTCAAATGATCTTCAAGCTTTTCAGGATCACCACTATAGCCGATCGCTATCATTACTCCTAATTCGTATGTGTCAGGAATGTTCAAATTAGCGATGGCCTTTTTATGATCATAACCTCCCATCTGATGCGTGTGCAATCCCAATTCAACAGCCTGCAATGTGAGGAACGCATTCGCTCCTCCAAGATCATACTTCGCGGAAGTATTTGCACGGCCATTTAAATGAAGTTTCCTTACAAGACTTAACAGCAACAGCGGTGCGTGCTGTGCCCACACCTTGTTGGCATCATTAAGTGTATCAAAAAGCTTACGCCATAATTCAGATTGCTCTTTCGTAGCATAGATGTAAGTCCATGGTTGTTCGTTCATCCCGGAAGGCGCCCAACGTGCTGCCTCAAAAATCGATTTGATCTTTTCAGGTTCGATAGCTTTTTCTGAATACGACCTCTTACTGCGGCGATCCTTAATTACATCCAGTATTACCGATTCAAAATCTGTTGACGATTCCATTGTATTCTCCATTTCCTTATTTAATGATCTGTTGATTCAATAACAGTTATGTCATCAATAGGTTCATTCTTTCATTAAACACCCGTTTTACGCTTTTGGTAATCCTCTACTAACCAATTAATTCATTGGAACTTCCATCAATAATACTTGTGCATCGCTATCGGCCGAGATCGATAACATATCGGTATCCCATACACCAAATCCATCGCGCTTGTTTAGTTTTTGTTCGTTGATGGTTACGTCACCTTCAATAATAAAAGCATACACACCACTTACACTATTCTTTAATTTATATTGAGTTACAGATCCACTCTTCAAATCGCCAAGATTAAACCATGCATCCTGATTGATCCACAAAGCGTTGCTATCTTTTTCCGGAGCAATCACTGTCTGAAATTTATTGATCCTGTCCTCAGCTTTAAATTCCTTTTGGTCATAACGAGGCGTAATGTTTTTTTCTTTTGGAAAGATCCATATCTGAAGAAAATTTACAGGCTCGTTTTCGGATGCATTCTTTTCGCTGTGAGCAATACCAGAACCAGCACTCATGATCTGAACTTCTCCTGACTTAATAATTCCATGTCCGCCCGTATTATCGCCATGTTCAAGCGTGCCCTTTAACGGTATAGAGACTATTTCCATGTTATCATGCGGATGGCGACCGAAGCCACGTCCAGCGGCAACAACGTCATCATTCAAAACTCGCAGCATTCCAAAGTGAACTCTTTGGGGATCATCGTATCCTGCGAAACTAAACGAATGAAATGAGTTAAGCCATCCATGGTCTGCGTGACCTCGTGTATTTGCTTTGTGAAGTATTGTTTTCATAAAAATTGATGTTTGTAAGAGTAAACGTTGTTGTGTAAATAAAGTTACATACAATTGTTGTATTTACAAGTATTTACAGCCATTTCTTGCTTATTCCATGGCTTTTTAACAATTTTTGTCAGAAATATTATTTTATACTAGGGGTTATATCGGAATCTGTGACATCTGGAGGAAATGTAACTACCCTCTTATCTTATCCAACACCCTGTTTAGCTCCTGTGCATCCGCTTTGCTTAATCTCTTCAGCGCCATCAACAACGCATCCGGATCCTTATCAATCTTAGCAAGGATCTCCAACCCTTTTGGCGTGACGAAAATATCTACCTGGCGACGGTTATTTTCACAAATTTCTCTTTTCACAAATCCTTTTTGACGAAGTTTTTCAACCAGCCGTGTGGCATTACTGCTTTTATCAATCATCCTGCTCGTTATTTCAGCAAGCATAAGAGCCGTAGGATGGCTTCCTCTTAAAATACGAAGTACATTGTATTGCTCGGGAGTAACATTATAGGTCTTGAGACGCGTTGAATTAATAGTATGCAACCAACTGCTGGTGAACAAAATGTTTACAGCCGCCTTATGAAATTCGTTTTCGAATTTTTCCTGTTTGATATCCTGTTCAATTGACATGCTGCAAATGTAATGACGATTATTGTTGCTACAACTATTTCGATGATTTAGTTCATCGCAATATGAAACTTTGTATTCATTGCGATTTTTAAAACGAAAATCATTTAGCTATACTCCGCATTATTAATTACTTTACATTTAATAAAATACCTAAACGTATTGCACTACAACAGTTTGAAAAATTTATGAATCAAAAATCATTTCAAAATAAAGTAGCTATCGTAACCGGGGCGGGACAGGGAATCGGCTTAGAGATTTGCCGACAACTCGCACATCAGGGAGCTCACGTTGTTCTGAATGATATTGAAGAATCATTGGCTCAGGAAGCCGCCGCATCCATTCGTGCCGACAAAGGAAGCTGCATCAGTTTTACAGGAGACGCATCGAATATATTGTTCATCAATGATATGGTGAATGAAGCCGTGAAGCATTTTGGAAAACTTGACATCGTAGTTGCGAATGCCGGGATAACATTATTCGGAGATTTTTTTGAATATAAAGAGGAAGACTTCTATAACGTGTTGCGGGTAAATCTTGGTGGAAGTTTTTTCCTCGCGCAGATCGCATCGAATCAAATGAAGAACCAGGGAACGGGTGGAAGTATTTTATTTATGTCTTCCGTAACCGGACACCAGGCGCACAAAAATCTCGCAGCGTATAGCATGAGCAAGGCTGCGCTTGAAATGCTTGCTAAAACTCTTGTCGTTGAATTATCACCGTTGAAAATAACCGTCAATGCCATCGCACCCGGTGCAACGTTGACTGAACGGACAGGTAAGGATGCAGATTATGAAAATACATGGTCACGCATAACTCCCATTGGAAAGCCCGCATCAACGCTTGATATAGCTGGTGCTGCACTCTTTTTAGTTTCTTCCCACGCGTCACATATTACAGGACAAACATTGGTAATTGATGGAGGGTGGAGTAGCGTGAGCCCTTCGCCGTATTAAGTAAGATAGAGGGGTTTAGGTGTCTGACACCTAGAATCGCGAATCCTTCAATGAATCCTTCACTCCACCGTAAAGAACATCCAACACTCCTGGCTCGGAAAAAAACCGATGTGGAAATGGTAAATCAATTTTTGAAACTTCGTTCAATTCATTTATTGCATCTTCAGGTAATTCGAATTTCAAGCAACCTAATACATCTTCAAGCTGAGAAACTTTCGTTGCTCCGACGATTGGAATTATTGATTGATCTTTTCCCTGTCGTGTCCAGTTAATAGCAATTTGGGATGGTGAGACTCTCAATCGTTCGGCGATCTCAACAACTTTCTTTGTAATTATAATAGCGCGTTCACCCAGGCGTTGACTTCCTTCCGGCAATCTTCCCTTATCTCCTTTTAAATATTTTCCTGTTAATGCACCGCCGCCCAGTGGCGCCCACGGTGTAATTGTCATGCCAAATGCTTTTGCCATTTGGAATAACTCCGGTTCGACTGTCCGTTGTATCAAGCTATATTCAACTTGCAACCCAACGAACTGTGACCATCCTCTGAATTGCGCAATAGTATTCGCCTGACTTACGACCCACGCTGGAGTATCACTCACACCGATGTAATGAACCAAACCGGGTGTGATCAGATCTTCCATTCCTTTCATGATTTCTTCTGTTGGGGTTAAACCATCCCACGCATGGATCCAAAGAATGTCGATGAAATCGGTGTTTAATCTTTTCAAACTTTCTTTCACACTTCGCATCATATTCTTGCGATGATTGCCGGCAAAGTTGAGATCACCGGATCTGTCACGCAGCGAATATTTTGTGGCGAGAACAAAATGATCGCGGTCTGATGCGATGAATTCACCCAGGAATTTTTCCGATGAACCTTCCGTATAACGATTGGCCGTGTCTAAAAAATTTCCACCAGCATTGGCGTAGGTATCAAAGATCTGTTTGCTGAGATTTTTATCGGCTCCCCATTTCCATTCGGTACCGAAGCCCATGGTGCCGAGACATAATTCAGATACGCGCAGGCCGGATTGGCCAAAGAGTTTGGAGTTCATAGAAATATAATGTTAAAAAGGAAATTAAGAAAACGTCAGGATTTCCGATAGTCGAATATCCTGAATAGATATTAAAATTATACAAATTGAAATTTGAGAGATGCAAGCACAAAATAATGTTGCAAATGGAAACCAATTTTTTACGTATTTTGAATCCAAATGAAAATTATCATTTCCCCAATGACACTAACCTTTATATGGATAATATAGAAATTAAAGGCTATAAGTCCATCAAAGATGCTAAAATAACATTTGCTTCAATTAATCTCTTAATCGGAGCAAATGGTTCCGGAAAGAGCAATTTCCTTTCCTTTTTTGAATTCTTGAATAATTTATATGAAAGGAACTTAAAGGAATATGTTTCTTTGAGAGGTGGGGAAGATAAGATGCTTCATAAGGGATCCAAGGTGACACAAGGTATTTACTCTAAAATAAAATTCGATCGAAATGATTACTCTTTTGAAGTTAAGCAGGGTGAGGATTCATTTATTTTTATTTCTGAGGGAATGTGGTACGATGGCAATCCATTTCATAGTAATCCCATCAATATTTCAGACTTAAAAAGCGAAGCAAATATCAAATCACAAACTGGTGCTAGGGCCAACTTCATCAAAAAATATCTGGAGTCTTTTAAGAAATATCACTTTCATGACACTGGCAGGAATTCCTCTTTCAATTCTGCTAGCCACATCGAAAATGATATTCATTATTTATATGAAAAGGGCGAAAATTTAGCAGCCTTTCTTTTTAATATTCAACGTCAAGATCAAATTGGATATACTCTAATTATTAAAACAATTCAAAGCATCGCTCCTTTTTTCTCAGACTTTTATTTTAATCCAAATAAGGAAGGATTCGTAAAACTTCAGTGGCGTAATAAATACGGATCTACGGTTTACGGAGCTTCAGATCTTTCAGATGGAACAATGCGATTTATTGCAATGAGTGCTTTGTTCCTTCAACCAAAATTACCGACCACAATAATTATTGATGAACCGGAATTGGGCTTACATCCTTTTGCAATTTCTAAGTTGGCTGGTATGATGCAAGCCGTCTCTTCAAAGAAATCTCAGGTAATTGCCGCTACTCAATCAGCGGATTTGATAAACCATTTTACGGCGCATGATATAATTACTGTAGATCAAAAAGATGGTGCGAGCATTTTTAACAGGCTTCAGGAAAAAGACTTATCAGAATGGTTAGACGATTATAGCCTAGGTGATCTTTGGCAGAGAAATGTAATCCATGGCGGACAACCTAATCAAGTCTAGGCTTACCGATGAAAAGAATCATTATCATTTGCGAAGGTCCAACGGAACAGGAATTTTGCAAAGATGTACTGTATTCATTTCTTTCTTCAAAGGAAATTTACATTCAAACACCTTTGATAAAAAAATCAGGCGGAGGGATTGTTCGATGGCCCATTTTAAAACAGCAAATCGAAAATCATTTACTTCAAGATCCAACTGCTTTCGTAACAACTTTTATTGATTTCTATGGTTTAAAGGATAAGCATCAGTTTCCAGGATGGATACCTTCAAAGACGATTCAAAATAAGTCTCACAAAATGGGTTTTTTAGAAAGTGAAATGAAAGCCAGTGTGCAACAAAATATAAACGAGATTTGAACCTTACATTCAATTACATGAATTCGAAGGTTTGCTTTTTAATAATCTTGCAGCATTTAAGAGTCAAATCCCTGCTAGCGAAATTTTAAATGAAGCAGAGTTAGAAGAGACAATACGTAACAACCCTAACCCAGAACTCATAAATGATACCCCCGATAACGCTCCGTCTTATAGACTAAAAAAATTAATAAAAGGATACAATAAGATTGTTCACGGAGCAATTCTGGCAGAGCAAATAGGACTATTGAATATCAGGGCTAAAAGTCCTCGATTTAACTATTGGCTCGGCAGACTTGAAAATATTTGATTTGCCAAAAAAAGCCGCCACTTTCGTAACGGCCTGATTTTCAACGTGGGAGCTGAGGGGTTCGAACCCCCGACCCTCTGCTTGTAAGGCAGATGCTCTGAACCAGCTGAGCTAAGCTCCCATTTGTGGTCTTTTTTTAAGGACTGTAAAGGTAATTGAGAAATCCAATTGAGCAAAAAGGGATCTGATTAAATACTCGAAGGCTGTTTCCAACAGATTTCTACGGATTTTTAAACACTTGCAAGCGCTGTTTACGATTAATAATTAAGCCCGCGATTTTTGTCGCGGGCTTAATCGAAGTGGTCGTATTCTGACTTATGACTTCTATTTCGTTACATCTCTCAACTTTTTAATAGAATCGTGAGACACTTTCAATTCGATCTGCTGGCTAGTGATCAATGCCTTGATGCCTGAAGGAAGATCACCATCAGATAACGCTGTGTTATAGGCTTTTTGTGCTGCATCTTCACCGAATTCGCATGCATTTAAAATTCCCTTACGGTCCTTACCATTGAATGTTGCTTTCACATCCATCCACGCACGATAAATCTTTCCGGCGTTTGTTGTTTCACCGGCATCCGGTGTTCCACCTAGTTGAGCAATTTCCTTTGTGAGGGTATTCACGATTTCTTCGCTTTCTTCTTCCATGTCTTCAAAGAGGTTCTTCAGATCTTCATCTTCGGTTTCCTTGTTTGCTTTCTTGTAACCTTCAATACGATCATTATTAATTTTCAAAAGATCATTCAATACCTCTGCAGTATGATTATCATTTTCCGTTTTCATATATATCCCTTTTTAAATTTACTATAAGAGTAAAAAAAGTATGCCGATGAATTTCGATCCCATAAATCAATCAAATTGAGGTAAATGAGGATTGAATTACACATTATTTAATATATACTTAGCAGGTATTGATCGTTTAACAACTAACAGTTACCAACCACTTATTTACTTAGCCGATCAACGATGTTGTGTCCTGCAACTCCCTTCAAGAAAAAACGGAACAAGCAACATTGAATTTATTCCAGCAAGCTTTTTAAAGATTGAATGGAATTCATCAATGAGCATTTCAGGAATGAGGAAGTTCCATTCCCATCAACGCCATTTTACAGAATCAATTACAAGGATATTCTTTGATAATTTCTAATAATGGAGGTTTATCGATTATTCATTCTTAATTTTTAATTGTTCATTTTTTCATTCCTGGCACTGTTTTTATCCTGTATTTTTGCAGCATTAGACCCCGCTCTTGAAGATCCTTAGAAAAGTCATTCTCTACGCACTGCTGACGGTTTTCGTGCTTTTCATCAGCCTGGTGGCGTCCGTCTTCATTTTCAAAGACCGCATCATCCAGCAGTTTATTCATGAAGCCAACAAAAATATTGGCACCCCGATAAGAATCAAAACGATAGAAGTTTCTGCTTTTCAGGAGTTCCCGCGTCTCGCAATTGTACTTAACGATGTCTATGTTGAAGATAGTCACACGGGAGAATATCCATTACTGACAGCAAAGAAAATCTCATTCTCATTGAATCCATTAGAAGTGTGGAGAGGAGATTATACTATTAGCGAACTTCAGGTCTTTGATAGCGAGACAAATCTTCGAATTGATAAGTCAGGGGAAAATAACTACACGATTGTTAAACCCGGGGGTGGTGGAAGTACCGTTTCATTTGATTTGAAGAACGTAAAGCTCACGAATACACTTATTAGTTATGTTGATATATCAAACGGTCAACATCATGAATTCTCTAGTGCAAATCTGACAGCAAGTATCAATGCCAAAGGTGACAT
>Ga0123337_10000972_pt1 | contig 40783 bp, 37 predicted proteins | sample frozenSSSSmetaG_FD_89792 | JGI IMG/M metagenome (GOLD analysis project Ga0123337, IMG submission 89792) | Glacier valley bacterial and archeal communities from Borup Fiord, Nunavut, Canada, to study Microbial Dark Matter (Phase II) -... | ecosystem: Environmental > Aquatic > Freshwater > Ice >... | reverse complement strand
GCCGCGGCCTTGTGTTATATGTGGTTTTTTTTTTTTTTTTTTTTTTTTTTTCACAGGGGCAACAGAGGATGAATGCCTCGCTAGAATCAGGGATGAGGGAAGTATAGAGAGGGGGGTTTTAGGTAATGTTCATAGGAGATGGACTTAGCGGGGTGGCTGGCTGCTATGAGGATTTGCTGGGAGTCTTGGCGGCTCGCAATGGTAGATGGTGAGAATGAGGAGATGAATTGAACCAGGACGCGCGAAGATCTAATACACATGTCGTCTGTGATTTGCATCGGCTGCAACCAGGCAGGCATGGCACAAGACAAGTCGTCGTCCATGCACGCGCCCGCTTTGGTATTGTGCGTTCTATTCTCTGTTCTCCATTCCCACCCATCTCAGGCCACAACAGCCATCAAAAGCCAATCTATCCTGCCCCTGCAATCTGAATACGATTAAGAAGTTCATACATCTACTACTTCTTCAATATTTTTCTTCGATACAGTCGTGCTTATTTATCATGGTTCAAAGCTCTGGAAACCGCATTGAAGAGCGGAAGAGGTGGATTCGTTGCGTTGCAAGGCCTTGTGCTGGGTCGTGACGCGCCTGTCTGCAGTGATTGCGGGTGCGGGGGCGGGTCAAGGACCTGACTCCAATTCACCCGTCTCATCTGCGAGTTGCGAATCTCCCATGCGGAACCCCGGTCCCCTATTCAACAGAACACTGACTTCAGCTGCAGCTGAATGCTTGGCGAGAAACATTTGTAGAGCTTCCGTCACGAAGGAAAAATGAAGCAAGCAGTTGCTTAATCCTAGAAATATTTTGACGGCCAGCCTTGGAGAAGATGGCCGTGCAGCTCTTTTGGAAGCTATTGGCTCTTACTAAGGGCGTCTGCCGTTCTGAGGGAAACAGATGGGGTCGATACTTGAGGGACGAAGCTCTTCAAGTGAATCGAAGATGAAGTTCTCACACCCCAATTATCCAAAGTGGGTGGAGAGGAGGCGCGTCTGGCTTCAGTACGAGTAAGATACCATTTAACCCGTGATGACTGCTGAAGACCCATTTCTAGCTCTGAACGCCACGCCACATACTCCCCAAATATTTACCAACCCCGTCGATCACGCAACTGGTTGAAGCCAAAATGCCGAGCTTCAATCCTCCGCAAGAAAAACCAAAAATACAAAGAGTTGCTTCAGCACATCAGTCGTGATCCATGCCGAACGCCGCCTATTCCTTCTCTCATTCAACCTTCGCGATTGAACAGCTTGACCAATCCCATTGCAGCACCTGCTGCGGCACCCCCGACAATCATCATCTGTACACCACCATAGCACCCTTTTATCACCTTCCGACGGCCATTCCAGCCGATAACAATGCAAGTCTTGACATAACCAAAGATGAAGAGCACGACCGCCATGACACCGATCGAAATATACAGCGCATTAAGAATCTGCTCGGTGAAGAAATATGGGAGGAGAGGCAATAGGCCGCCGAGGAAGTACCCCATGGCGATGGTCAGCGCCGACGTCAACGCCCTCGAAGCCGCAGGCGCCTCGGTGCAATGCCGGAACTGCATGAAGAAGTCCACCAGGTGCGGTGATTGCGAGAGGTGCGTCGTGAGATCGTCGAGCGTGGATTGGGGCAGGTTATACGGTTCGAAGACGGCTTCGATGTCCACTTCCACGGATTCCGGGTCCGTCTCAATGAGCAGCTGTGTATCATCCCTCATGGCCTTATACGACGCCCTCCTCGACATCAGCCAACGCACGCACCCAGGACCAGGAGGGAAGTCTCACAATTCGCTCTTCGCGCCTAGATAGCCCCCCAAGCCCATCGAGATGGCGCCCGCAATCAACTCCGCCAGGCCCCCATAGATGACCACATTCGTGTTGCCCAGCGCGCTCAGCCCGGCCGTCAGCGCGAACGGCACCGTCAGCCCGTCGCTCAGCCCGATCGTCGCATCGGACACGATCCGCGCGTCGATCCTGAAACCGCCCTTCGGCGTCGCCCGCGACGTCAGAGCCGCCGCCTTCGATTCGAGATCGCAGTCGCAGTCGCCGCGGTCGCTGGGCTCCACCAGCGACGCGCTGGCGTATTCCTTCTCGTGGATGCGGTCGCCGCGGCCGAATATGGCGTTCTTGATCCAGACTATGGACATGATGTTTTTCGACGGAGGGCCGCGCGAGGTGGCCGGAAGGTTCTTTATGTTGCGCCTGGTCGGAATCCAGGTGTTTAATGGGCCAAGTTTTAAAGATCAGGTTGACAGATCTGGAGTTGTCACATTGATGGACTCTGGCAGGTATATTCTCGTAAGGTCCAGATGAATATTTCCACCACCTTCTCCGAATTTTGCGTTTCTTATAGCCATGGCCGGCCAGTGCGGCCGGTCCCCTTCATATAGGTAGGCATGCAATCATTCCATTCCCCTGGGTCATTTTCACATTTCACATTTCAACAACAAGTTCTGGCCAACATCAAATGGCGACGCTCTGATTGGTCATTTTCGTACAGATAAGTACAGTTAAATCCGCTGCTAAGATGATGCCTTTTATGCAATGGAATATATGCAGCATATGTTGCCTTATTGCGGGGACCGCAGTATAGAAACATGACGTGGCCCACGTTCAGCCCACGTTCTCGAGGTCGTGGCAGGAAAACATCGGAGCTATCGAGAATATCGACTAGGTAATACGGCATTGTCTGGCTGTTGCGGGGTGAGGGTAAGGATGAAGGAAGGCCCGGAATAGCATAGTGGAATAAAAAAGCTTCGACAAAACGCCGACCTTCTTAATTCGAGGTCGGAGATCTGTGCGATGTAACCCAACTAACCTCACGACCCCATCTAAAGTTCTCACCTTCCAATGGTGTGGAGCCGCCCGGACGAACAAGCATCCTAAGCATTTCTGCACTTTCAGGGCCATGGCCATCTATTTATCCATGTGCCGTGTCCACGAAGTCAATACCTCGCTCCTCATTGGTCCAGACGAGGAGAAGACGACTGCATTTGAGGGGCGAGGCTGCGAGGCTGCGAGGCTGAAAGGCTGCCGATATCATTGAGCCGGAATGATGCCGAAACGCCGACGACCTCGTTCCTGAATGATTGGTAGCGACGAATCTAGGAGATGCGAAGCAAATGGCCGGGCCCTGCAAGCGTAGTGCCTGCCTGCCATTGGTCTCCAAAAGAAAAAAGTAAATACTAAAGATACACGAGATATAGAATAATAATAAATATGCGATTGGACTTTTCATATCACAGGCTACTGCTCACAGGTCATGCTTGACACTGTGAATAGCGTCGACGAACGTACGCAGCGCTATCGTATTCCGTTGTTCAAATCGGCGTCTTAGCAATACAGTTCCGGGTGCGGCAGTGTAATCGGTGGTTTTCCTCCAACCACAACGATTATAATATATCAAAGGTTCCATCAACTCTCTAGTCTAAGGCCTTTAATACACCATAAATCCTTCAAGATGGCTGCAACTATATCACCTTGCCAGCTAGAAATTATATCGATGGAAGTTTGCAGTCGAGACGACAGCGAATATCGATTATTAATTGGAGACCGTGTAAAGTACATCGTTGTCGCACCAGGTACTTTCGATAGATCGACTCTCTCCATGCCTCTCGACTCCCTACCGCCTTTGCCCTATTCTGAAGATTGGACTATCGCACATGTCTATCGGGATTCCACGAGCGGCGAATTGGAATATTCATTGAGTCAGCGCAAGCTCGCTGGTGTAGAAGAGACCTGGCACACCAACTCCGTCGACTGCCTGAAGTTGAAGAGAGTGAAACAGCTTACTGGGGCTACCTTCGAGTCCACCTGCGATTCAGAGTCCAAACCGATCCCGGCGCCGCCCCTCACGGTAATCGCGAAGATAGCTCGTTTTGAGTGGGAGATACCACGCATAGAGCGAGAAACGCGGGCGTACCAGCTCTTGGAAGGATCCGGACTAGCACCGCGGTTTCTGGGTCACATTCATGAACACGGGCGAGTGATTGGACTGCTCTTGGAAAAGACACAGGGCCGTGAGGCTGGGATTGGCGACCTTGCAGAGTGCAGGACGGTCCTCGAGCGTATTCACAAGCTTGGTCTGCTGCACGGCGATGTCAATCGCTACAATTTTGTCGTCGGCAAAGAACTCGTCACGATGATTGATTTCGAGCGGAGCCAGATCGACGGAGATGAGTCGTCTATGCGTATGGAGATCGAAAGCCTCAGTGATGAGTTAACGGAAAATACGGGCCGTGGTGGAGGGTTCAGACCTGACTCCTGAGTGGAACTCCTGTAATGAATGAGGAAAGGGAATTGAGTGTACGTCGACTGCTCGAAGTGCACATCGCTTCATGGAAAAAGATCCACCGTGCCTTCCCACAGAGGAGCTTGGGAACGCTTCAGGTGCACTGTTCTACGAAGCTGAAACGGAGAGCATCAGCGTTCGATGACAAGTAGAGCCTGAGAGGCTGAGGATGATTGAAGGCCTATTCGAGATATCCGCGATGTTCATACACAGGAAGGAATTGTGGATGTGGTACACTATGGCATACATTGGCGTGAGGCAGCTGGTGAATTCAAATTATGAAGCTACCTCGACTATAGTATTTGAGTATGGACAAGTGATCGTACCAAGTCCCCTTCAAAGCGGATTACCATGAAAGTTGATTAGGAGAGATGCTGCCTCTACTCTTCTGGTACATAGAGCAATAGGTTCGCCATAGTGACTGTGAATAATTGATACGTAGAAGTAATAAAACTATCTAAGCTATGGATTCCTATTTATATTTAATACGGCATTTGTATAACTACGGCATTTATATAAGGGTTTAAGAACCCTTATGCATTAAGCCGTTGTCTTAAAGATTCTTATGAATTCTCTAAACGGAGACCTTAGACAATTATAGGGTGATATTTGACTTGGCCCCTTCCAAACTTGACTTACTGGGCATTTTTCAGAGCAGGTCTTGATGGAGAGACCCCGTGTGGAAGAAATATCCACGGGGATGGTCAGGAATATACCCGGAGTATCAATTTGAAGTCGGCAAAATCGTCGGGAACAAGGGCTCCATCCTCCTCGGTTCGCAGATTGAGATGAATGTGGACTTGGCCGCTCCAAGCGCGATCAAATGTAGTGCATCCACAGCTATCCCCAGAGTCTCGTACTCATCCTCCTCCAGAATCCGACGCGCAAAGTCCTGATACCAAGCAGCTTCAGCGCCGAGGTTCGTCCAAGCCCTAACGCCCGTGAAGTGCGCATTAGGGCAGTCGACGTGCTTCTCGCTCCAGCCGCCTCCGTAGTCAGAGACGGGCGGGGTGATAGGGGTGCTATAGTCGCCGGCGATGACTGCGCTAGATTCAAGCTTGCCAAGCCTGGAGATTGTTAGCAAATATGTCTAGAAAGAAAGTCGAGGAGGGGTTTCTTGGTCAGAACTCACCTTGCGAAGCGTGCCCACGAGTTTTGGAATAGGTCCTCGTCACCTGGCGTGATATCGAAGGATACGAGCTCGTAGAGTGAATGCTTGCTAAAAGTGCCACTAGGAGTAAAGATGTATGACACATTAGGTATCTCAGAAACCAAGATTGGTCGATGTACGCTAGCAACAGCCTCTATGGCATTGACTATTTGGGTCTTGCCCTTTATTCGTTCCGTCACCGGTGTTGAATTCTCCCAGACTAAACGAAGTTCGGCCTACGTTAGGAATCCCTCTACCGAAGCCAGAAATTATATTACTCACAAACAAATAACTGGAAAACGTTGCTTAGGAATGTAGAATACCCAGCGTCCTCGTAGTTTCCACTCTCGTCTTCAAGAGAACAAATCCGGGCTATCAAGACCGCTCGGCATCTAGAGTAGGACTTCATCTCGTTTCTTAATTTGTCCACCTGGTCGGCAAGGTCATTTGGAAACATGAATTGTTTCATAAGATTTGAGCCAGTCGTGTACTTGATCTGAAAGATGTCCAGTATCAAGGGACGCGGGCACTGGTGCCTTGACAAGGACCACTGAGATGATTCTTCGTTTCGATACATTGGTTCGGCCATTCTTTGGAGGTGGGCGTGCGGATCCTTGCCTTTTCCTCGTGAGAAGCAGCCTCGACGAAAAGGCTGCATAGAAACTAGATCGGCAGTGCTGCGCACCTTAAAGTGACTACGTGGTAGTGTCGTCGTAGAGATTGAACCCGGTGCAAAGAGTTGCAACTTTCCCGTATACCTGGAAAACGCCGATGTGTTTGATAATATAGATTTGGCTGCATCCCGAAGTGACTGGTTGTTGAGAGCTGCATAGTAAGCCTCCCCGCCCCATACTACCAAGCTCACTATCAAATCTGGCTGCTCTTCGGCTAGCTCTCTTCCAGGGGATGAAACTGTGATCCAGGACGCATAGCGCTCAGCTGTATTGACATAACAGGTGATTTTATTTGTTCGTCCTGCTAGATCATAAAGGCTGACCATATCTTGTGTGATGCGGTCCTTGTCATCGAGAGACTTGAGCGCGAGAAAGCTGATTTCAACAATCTTGTCCAGCCCATGAATATTTGAAAGATGGAGCCGGACTGTCTGATTTAAAGGATCCGCCCGAAGCATGTCCCTTATCAAGGTCACGCCAGGCGATTGTTGGAACGTTCTCCAGGAGGAAGCGTCATGCCACTGTGCGAGCAGTAGAACAGCAGGAAGGTTGCTTTCGAGGTCGCTACCCCAACATATTGCCTCGCATCCTGGGATCGTCGAAATATAGTCGAGCGCTCCATGCCATAACCGAGATGCAGCCTGGCTCTCATCGTGGACATCGATACTTCTCTTGAAAGGAACCAGATAATGCTTAGGATTGGTCCTGCCGACTCAAGCTTCTGCTGTTCCTCGGGACTAAGCTCACGTTTGTGAAAGATGACTCCCTCGACGGCAGGTCCTAGACGAGTATCTTCTTCTCGTTTCACATGCTCGCCGAGAAGATACGGGATAGCTGACCATTCTGCGGCGATTGTGTCGTTGGCAAGCATGCGGAATGGAGAACCGGTTGCGGAGGACTGGTTAACAGAGACCATTTTAGAGATGGCGTCAAGAGAACACAAGGCTAGAATTCATTGAGAGTGTTCCACAGAAGCGTGGACAAAATCTGCTATTGACCGCAGATGGATGGTGGAAGGAGACGAGCATATCTTGGATGGTTTTGAAAATGGCAAGCATCGAAATGGGCAGGGTTCTCACAAAAACTCAAGAAACTCATGAGTTTAAATTGCTAAGAAATGAGTTGAGTTTGAGTTGTGTATTTTTGAAACTCACGAGTTAGAGTTCTCGTCACATGGCATCACGTGACTTCTATATTATGTCTCTTACATTTAAAACCTCTTTTGCTTTTCAGTTAAGGCTATAGCTCAACTTAATGAGTCTGACTTAACCCTAAAACTCATGAGTTATGTCAAGTTGAGAACCCTGACTATTGGGGTAGATGAAATGCAATCATCACGTGACCGAATGCACGTGACCTCAGAGGAGCGCAGGGCGCATTCGTGACAAGCAAAGAAAGAAGTCGTGAATATGAAGGGTTCTATACATAATCGTAGACGAACAAGCGTACAGAGTAAAGTAGGTACAATATGACATATCACGTCCATCTCTCAGTGCTTTGACTATAGCGCACTGATAGTATATGATAGTGTATGATAGCGCACGATAGCGCATAAACAGTGCTCCGATGCTCTGATGCGCTGATGCTCTGACGCTGACGCGATTTAGGCGCTGGACAGGAAAAATGCTCAAATGTGACAGATACAATGGATAGAATGGACACGATGGATACAATGGATCATCTCTTCTCCTTCTCCGCGGCTTGATGAGACTAGCGCCACACGTGATGGGATGTTTGGACTGATGTTTGGACTGATGTTTGGACTGATGTTTGGACCGAGGACTCACCGACTCGGATCTTTGCCACATGGATCAGCGTCAGAGCGGCAGAGCGGCTGTTGAGGGAGAAGAGAGGAGTGCAGAAGATATATATCACATTATATATATCACATTATATATATCAGATTATATGATATCACATTATATATATCAGATTATACTTCGTATGATATCAGTCTGTGCTTGGGTTGGCCGACTCTGCTGCCCCGCGTGGTCTGTGTCTGCGTCTGTCTGTATCTGTGTCTGTATCTGTCATCTGAGACATGGACTCAGCAGCAGATGGGGCATGGATCTGCAATATGCAGCTGAGAAGGGAAGAAGAGGCTGAAGCTCGAGCGCATGGGGACGAGGAAAGAGGAGCCATGAGGAGCCAAGAGGAGCCGGCGGCCTTTGTTCCTCTTCGCTCGTCCCCCTTGCGTCGGGAAGGCTGAAAGTCAAAGATTCAGCATTGGCCAGGGCAGATCTCATTGAGGCGGGAAATGGAAGAGAGGACAGAGAAAGAAGAGAAGAGAGAGAAAGAAAGAAGAGAAGACAGAGAAAGAAGAAAAGAGAGAAAGAGGAGAAGGTGCGTTATTGCTCTGTCTGCTATCTGTCTGTCTGTCTTCTCGTTGCACAATCAGCCTCGGAGACACCGTTGCTCTATCCGTTTACTCCTTCTTCCCTCCGTCCCTCCATCCCCGTCCTCTTCCCTCCTCTTCTCTCCTTCCTCTGTTCATGTGGGACACGAAGAGACCAGACGGTCGGGTGCAGTGCAGTGCAGTGCAGTGCAGTGCCGCCGCCATTTGCAGATTTACCTCAAAAGTCTCCTCCCCCCCTCCCTCCCCTCCCCTCCTCTTCTCTTCCATTCCCTGCTCTCTTCCGTCGATCTGTCTATCCATTTGTCTATCCATTTGTCGTTCAGCCACGCCATCTATAAGTGCCATCTATAAGTGCGCCTCTGTCGAACTGATTGCCCACAATTCCAATTCCAATTCCAAAAACAAAAACGAAACAAAAACACCAAACCCACCTTCTCTTCTTCTCTCCCTCCACTTCACCTCCTACAACACTCGAGATCGGATCCTTGATCATCACATCACATCACATAATATCACATCACATCACAACACACCTCCATCTTGTCTTGTCTCAAGACGTCCTTAGACAAGACAGACATCGACATGCCTTTGCCTTCTTGGCTCCAGTGGTATAAAAAGCCCTCCTACCGCGACATCACCGAGTATGCCAACGCCGTCCGCGATGGAAAGCGCGACATCAGTCCTGGACGAGGCAGTCTGAATGTCCCCAACCGACTGAGCCTCGAGCGCATCCTCAGGAACGAGACCTGTGAGTTGCAGCATCACCCTCCCTCCCCTCCCCCCCCTTCCTCTCCCCCTTCTCACCTCCCCCTCTCCCCATGCCGCCAACACGAGATGCTAATCTCGCACAACAGGCAGTCCAATGTCGCTGTACGACTTCTACATGTACCTTCGCTTCATCGAGCTGTCGCCCGAGAACCTCGAGTTCTACGTGTGGTGCGTCCCTCGGCCCCCAGCGTCGCACGGGCTCGCGTGTGCCGTGGCCACGGCAGCATGCATGAGAGCCATTTTGCTGATATTGCCCTGCGCACAGGTTCAAGCATTACCAGTCGAACTATGGCAAGAGCAGCGGCGCCAATCTCTTCGCCGTCGGCCCCGACCTCGACGACAAGGACTCGCAGACGTCAGGCAGCACGAGCTCGCAGGTCGACCTGCACAAGCAGGGCATGACCGATGTGTACGAGCAATCGGCTGACGCGGAAGACTGTAAGTGTCGCATTGTCCTCCTCGAATAGGATCTGACTGCATCACCCGTCCATTCTGCTCATTCAGCCCGCTGACCCCCCCGCAGCAAACGACACACTCACCCACATCATCGCCCTCATCAACCCGATCTCCTCGTGCTCACCCTCCGCCAAGCCGTCCCAGCCCTTCGGCACCTTCGTGCGCTCCGTCGCCAACTCCTGCGGCCTGGGCCCCCGCCCCTCCGCCCCCGTCCCCGCCTCCAGCCTCACGCCGCAGGAGGAACTCACGAACGTCGCGACGCTCTTCCTCCTCCCCGGCTCGCCCAAGGAGCTCAACATCCCGCCCGCCATGCGCACCGCCGCCCTGAGCGCCCTGGAGCACTCGACCTCCCCTGAGCACCTGCAGCCCATCGCAGACCACTGCTACCAGCTGCTCAAGCACTGCTCGCACCGCAACTTCATCCGGCTGGGCGTCAGCAACGGCACCTTCGAGACGTTGTGCGTCGCCACGACGTTGGGCATCGTGCTCACGCTCGCCGGCTTCCTGCTCGTGCTGCTGCGCGCCTTCTACCCGGAGCGCGGCGTGCACAGTCGCTGGGAGGCGTTCGCGGCGTGGCCGCTGTGGTGGCTGGGCGCGGGGCTGGTGCTGTCGGGGCTGCGGGGGAGCTGTTTCTTCCTGCTGCTGTTCTCGCGCCGACAGCCGCTGCCGTGGGAGCGGTTCGGCGAGGAGGAGAGCGAGCTGCTGAGGCCGAGGTGGGCGGTGGTGAGGATGTTGAAGAAGCTGATGATTTTCGATCGCAAGGTCAGGGTTAAGGATGCGAGTCTGAGGGATCTGCAGAGGAAGATTGTACTGCAGAGTTTGCTGGGCGGGGCAGTGTTTGCGAGTGCGTTGACGGCGGTGTGGGTGTTTGTGCCGGTTTGGAGGGGGATGGGAGGGGTGAGTATGTGAGTGAGGAATTGATAGATGGTGCTATGACTGGGCTGGAAACGTGCATATGAAAGGAAGGGTTGGGGATGTGGATATGGATATGATGATATGATGGCACGATGGTACGACGGGCTCCTGGATGAATTGACGACGGCGCTCGGAGAATATGGACAAAGGGCGGCGTTGCCCCTGCGTGGATCTGATCTGACGGGATTTTCGTCGGCAGGGGCTCGGCGTGGAATGAAAAGGGAAGGAAGGCATATGAGATACGGGTGCATAAGATACTCTTTTCTTCTTTTTCTCCTTTCTCCATGACTATGTGGATACCACGCACTGGCAGTGGCGCTGCAGTGATGAGCTCAGCTCAGCTCTTCCTGTCCCCTTTCCATAGGGATACAGATGCCGATACGGATACCAAATCAAGACACGGCTTGCTTTTCTACCCGTATCTGGCTGGCTGCGTGGGTGCGCGACGCGTGACGTTTGTGAATGAGTATGAGAGTATGAGTGATGCGCGACTGACGGATACATGTGCGTTTTCTTCTGGAGCGGGCGAGGGATAGATGAAGATGCTGATGCACTCGGTCACTCGCTCCCTCGAGACACCGTCTAGACTATGGAGTAGGGTTTTTTTATTATTATATGTTTGAGAGCGAAGCTCCCAGGCGAATGCGACGATTACCTTATATTCCGCATCCTCTAACTGTCCCCCAATCCTCCTACCACTACTACCCATCTAGCTGGTCTCGCCGCCAAGCAGCTCTCGTAGCTCAGTTGGTAGAGCGCGGCACTAGTAATGCAATGTGATGCCGAGGTCTACGGTTCAAATCCGTACGGGAGCAGTCAGAGGCCGGATGGTGTAGTTGGTTATCACGTGTCCTTAACATGTCAGTCGGTCGGGCGACGCGTTCGGACAAGGTCCTGGGATCGAACCCCAGTCTGGTCATTGCTTTTTTGCTGCGGTGGTGGGGTTCAGCGAGGGACGACTGAGGGAAGTGGCTGGGAGACCGCGAGCGAGGGGAAGAGAAAAAGAGAAGGGGGGGGGTTATCGATGCGACAAGAGAGGGATGAAGGTCTCTGCGCCAGATGACCATCGATTACGGCGTCTGTTATTTTATCGCGATTGAACCATATCCTCTCCCAGACTCCTAGACATCGGTCGGAGGAGAGGTTGTAGGATTGAATAGGTTATGCATTGAAGCTATCTAGCTAACTAAGTCTACAAACACTGAATTGACCGGTGAATCTGATGGTTCAGTCTGCCTAAAGAAGAAGGCTAGAATATAAATAGCACATGTTTTCCCAGAGGTCCTAAATTTGCCATCGTACATCGTACAGTACATCACTGATCCTTGCGCAACATCTCCCTGAGCACCTTCGTCTCACCCTCAAGCTCGGCAACTCGAACTTTCAACGCATCCCTTTCCGACTGCGCCTCTCTCAGTTCCGCCTCCAGCTCACTCATGCGGTCGAGACGTCTCTGCCGGTAGCGGCGCGCCGAGAGGGTATTGAGCTTGCGCTTCTCGATGCGAGCGGTCGAGTCCGACGCCGGCGAAGCCTTTGCCGAGTTGGTTCCAGAACATCGTGCATGCGGATGCGGCTGGGGATCTTGATCTTGGTAAGGAGCTGTGGCCGCTGCCGCTGGCTGCAATAGGCTGGCGGCTGCGTGCGCGTCGGACAGATGATTCGAGCTGTCGAGAGATGGCGTTCCACCCATGTCCCATGGACAAAGAGGGAAGCTGTTGGCATCGAAGGAGTCGAGGTTGACGGCAGATACAGCAGGATCGTCCGGCGGAGTGACATATGGCTGCGGTGGTGGCCATTGTTGGTAGGTCAGATGGGTGGACCAGCCGTCGGCGTCGTCGGCAGAGTCGGCGAAGTCGATGAATGGCGTCTGCGGAAATTGCAGGCAACTCGTATCTGGTGCTGTCGCAAAGGAAAATAGGTCATTGTTCTGATGATGCTGGCTAAGTATCGAGATCGATTGTCCACGACTCTGCCCACTACTCTGGGGGCTTGGTCGTCGCACTCCACTGGCGTGGAGAGAAGTAGATGAGCCTTGGCTGGCTGGCGGTAGAAGCGCTTCCGATGATGGCGGTCGACATGACTGTATAGTCCCTTACGGGCCTGCAAAATGGCCCGTTACAAAACGGTTTGGTCTGATGAATATGAAGATGTAGTTCTGTCGATGGAGTACGAGCGACTGAGGTCTGTAGTTGATGTGGTGAGGGAGAGAAGGGGAGGGGAGGGAGAAGGATGTCTTGCTGACACGATATGAACAATGCGACCTTACCCGATCTGGTCGCCGACAAGCCAAAGGAGATACATATGTACCTAAGTTAGAGTACGGATCTGATAAGATCTCAATAAGGACTGAAATACTTCGTAACATCTGTGTACTCTCACGCCGGGTTATTCTCTCTTAGAAGCATAGGTACCTAGGTCTTAGGTATTAGGGATTAATTAGGGAGATCCTAATAAGTTACGTTAAAACTACTCCTTTAATGCCCTAATGCCTTAATATACAAAAAAAAGTCTACAACACTTAAATGAGGCTAGCACAGTACCTAGGTAGGAGATAGGTCCATAGTCTACTAGTCTATTAATGACGAGGATGACCTATTTTGGCTCATTTTGGCTCATTTTGGCTCATTTTATTATTGTATATATAGGAGTCTAACCTACTCCGTAACCACCATCACTATGTGTATGTGTGTGGCCCTACCTAAAGGTCTACATACCTATCGTTTTAGAGTACGAAGTAGCAGCTTGTTGCCCTTAAAATTACCTATTACCTATTACCTATACAATAAAGACGGTAAGCTGCAGTCAGTATAAATGAATGTGAGAAGCAGAGATACTCCGCGGCGTCGTCCGCTGGATGTTCTTGTAGACATCTTCAAAACTCATGGGGCATTAAAGTCGGCAGAGCTCAGGTTTATATGCTAGATGAGAGGGATGGATATACTTGAACCCTTCTGCTATCGTTCTTTGGTATCAAGGTGTCCTTGCCATATCCCCAATGTAAGATTCCACTGTTGCTTTTACGCTGAGTAAATGCAAAGTCTTGGGTCCATAGTGATATCATAGGCGATGAAGTGGAAGTAAACAAAGGAATGAATGAACGGTAATAATCTTTGGGAACTATCTAACAGATCACGTGAAAGTTTTTGCCTGATGTCTCCTACTTCTAGAAGTGCAGCTGGAGTGTTTGCTTGGGTTGCAAACAAACACTATGGAGCCGTCGCCGACGAACTATTATCTGTCCTCTGACATCGAAATAAAGCCATCAACTCCCAGCTTCACAACACTCAACCTCACACTCGCAAAATTGAGCAGATACACTCAATCTGCGCATCTCAAACACATCCCCAAGACCAGCACACCAGAACTCCAGATCGGACATACAGGAGCAGCGACAATGGAAGACACCGAGTCCTTCACCCTCCTCCCCCTCCACCTCGACCCGCAGAGCAAAGCGATCAGCACCCCCTCCACCTCCAAACAACTGCAAGACGAGCTCGCCGCCCTCAACGCCCTGCACCGCACCCTGCTCACTCTCGACTCGCCCGTGCCGCCCCCACCCGTCCCCGTCGCCCCCAAGCGCACCGCCCAAATCACCAAGCTGCGCGAGAGCGCCAACGCCGCCTACCGCTCCGCCACCTATCCGTCCGCGCTGCAGCTCTACAGCCTGGGACTCGACATGGCCCTGAAACGCCCGCTGTGGGAGCCGAGCGGGCTGGTGCGCGACGAGGTCGCCGGGCTGTATGCGAATCGGGCGCAGACGCACATGGCGATGCGCAGCTGGGCGGAGGGGTGGAAGGATGCGGAGGCGAGTGTCGAGGCGAAGAAGGTCGGGAATGCGAAGGCGTGGTGGAGGGGGGGCAGGTGTCTGAGTGAGATGGGGAGGTGGGAGGAGGCGAGGGAGTGGGTGGGGAGGGGACTGGAGGTCGAGGGACGGGAGGGGGACTTGGTGGCCTTGTTGAAGGAGATTGAGGGGAAGATTGCGAAGGGGCGGTTGGCTTAGGCGCGTGGGAAAGGATGATGAGGATTTGAGTACAGGGAGTTTTGGCGTTGGGAAAGCGTGCATTGTAACGAGGAGAAAGAGGCAGCTTTGCGCAGAAGGCATTTCATACCCATCAGACGAGGAAGTCATTCTATGTTCATCAGACGAGGAAGTGTACAAATACATCACAGTTCTCCTTCACTTCAGAGTTTTGCCCCTCACGTCGCAACAGCAGACGCGGCCTGCATAGTCCACATCCATGGACTCCTCGGAACATCACCACTGCCAACATCGCCGCCACAAAATCAGAGAGATGATGCCATCACGACCTAACTTTCCTCGGCCCCCCGTTTCCCATTCCTTGCTACCATGTTTCTCGGACAGCCTTCAAGTGTCTCATTCCCGACCCTTCAACCTGTGGGCCATCCCTCTCTTCCGAGGAACAGCAGTACTGAAATGAATAGATAGTACGCCGTGGCGGATTGGCTCCCACGTCCTCGATTAAAAACCAGAGATAAACCCAAACTCATAACATTCTTGTACCCTTTTTTTGCTGTCACAACGACTTTGTCGCATATCGTCGATGCCTTTATATACATCTGCGACCACCTTCTCCGCGTTGCAAAAACTCCTTCTGGGACCCCAGAGTATGAGGTCATTCCGACCCCAGAGTTTGAGGTCATTCCGACACGTCGGAAATGAAATGAAGATTTTGACCTAGCTAACAGAAGCAGAGAACCGATGAGGCATGGACGGTATGCTATGCAAGGTATAAACATCCACACAGCTGTCAGCAGCAGCATCAGTACTCTTCAAATCCCTCCCGAGACCGAGAACCAAGGTCCCATATATAAACCCCTATTCGCCTCCTTCGCTTTTCGATCACACATATAGAGGTCGTCAATGCTCTATGCTCGCCCCTGTCTCCCTTTCATATCAAGCGTGCCTGCGCTGATACTCACATCCTTAGACGCATCCTGAAGCACTCGCCTAACACGCTGCTTCTCGTCCTCCGCCGCACCTCCGCCAGGGTCCTTTGCTAGCTCAGCGCTCCTCACCACCCCTCACCTGCTGCCGCTGGGAAGAGGGCAGGCGGTGCGGCATGTGCAGAACTGGTATTGCGATGGAGGTAGCTACAGAAGCAGAAGAAGCTGGAGCTAGAAAATACGATGACTAGAAACAATCATTGGCAATGCGAAGTCGGTAGTCCTGTTGGGTTTGGTTCTGAAGAATGCTGCGTGCGTGCCATGAGATCTTATAAGCACACAGTGGCAGTAGGACACCCAGTCTGGCACAAGGAGTCTGAACATCGGCTTGCCGCCGCATCTTTCACAGACGTAAAGTGGACGAGGAACAAGTTAAGCTGTAGGCGAGATCGCAGCTTTCGAGCTTACTTCCGAGTCCGGCAGTCCCAGAACCGAACATTTTGACCTAGAAAAATATCAAGAGGCATAAAAGACGGGCGGAAATGCACACTCACAGCCACCAGCACCAGCACCACCCTTGAAATGCCTCCCGAGGTCGAGAGCAAGAGAAGAACCAAGAGATGAACAGACGCAATCGGTGGAAGTGTCCCGTTGAAAGCTGCGACTCGAAAAGTGTCTGCGCGGCGGCGGGGACGTGGTGGTGAGAATCATGAGAATCATGAGACGGCGAGGAGACGGTGGCGCTGGGGAGGAGAACGAGAAAGAAGCAGCCTGTTGGGACGCTTGGGGATAGGCTTCAATGCGTCTGCAAGAGCGCTTTCTAGTAAGCAGCTTGTCTGGGTGGTTGCAGGAGTGATCGCGTAGTGGGCATTGCTTTGGTTCGTCCAACACAGCGTGCACAGTACGGTCGTGCAGTCCTGATGACTTGCCGTTCAACACATATCGACAAGTCGCCGTACTGTCCCGGACCGGACGGAAAGGTTGATGTGCAAGACTTCCACGGCATCGTCCTCTGTCACGCTCAAATCCAAACTTTCGTTTAGTGTTGAGTGTTACTGGTGCTTATCACCCTGTCGACTAGAAGGCTTCGGTGCAGGGCTGTTGATTTTGTAGCCGCGTAGCTGAAGTAGTAGAAGTAATATGACTCACTGTCCGGAGTCGCATGAGAAGATTGGACAGATAAATCGCCCGACACCGCTCTTAAAAGGGAGAAAGCGGACGATGAAGTTGAATAGAAGTTGTTGGGTATAGTACTGCCCAACCTTTGCATTATGGTATTTAGTAAAATATACATTTAATCTCCACAGACAGATCCCAATCCCAAACTCCATGCAGTGGTGCCAAAGTCAAACCGCCAAACCGCCAGACCTAGAGATCGCTTGCCATGCCGCCAAAGAAAAGAAAACTAACCACTTATCACCCGCTTCCGCAGATCGAATCGTCTAAACATCCTCCTGGCCCCTGGCCTGGTCATCCTCCTGCCCCTGCGTCTTGACCCCCGTCATCCCCGAAAAAAACTCACTCAACTTATGTCCCAAACTCTTCGCCCTCCTCCTCCCACCCGCCCACGTCTCGTTCTCTGGGCTCCGACTCACCGCCTCAGCATCCGCTCTCCTCCTCGCGCTCTTCCTCAGACTCCCAGGCCTCGTGCTAGGCTGACTCTTCACAGTATCCTCATCCTCACTATCATCAAGGTGCTGATTCCCCGACCTCGTGCGCTGCAGATTAAGCCTCGGACGCCGCCGCGACGTTGATCCGTAGATGTCGGTGCCGCGCCGCAGCGTGTCGGCCACGACGGCGGATAGCGACGAGGACAACGGCGAGATGAACGGCCCGGGGATCATGGATTGGGAGATCGAGTGGCGCGCGGGCGTGACGGGGCGGAGCGTCGCGGAGTCGGAGTGGTGGTGCTGCTGGGTGGGGCCGGTGTGTGACGCCAGACGGCTGAGGGGTGGGCGCGGTGCGTCGTGGAGGGGAGTGTGACATGATGAATGGAGGGTGGCGGTGCTGTCTACGGCGTTAGCGGCGAGGGTGGGGGGTTCGGTGGCGACGGAGCCGGAAGCGATGGTGGAGGGGTGGAGGCGCAGAGATGGTGGTTGCAAGGCGGGATGGCCGCGGGGCGATTCCGCGCGGGAACGACGGGCCCAGGAGACGTGGGAGGATCGGCGGGAAGGGGGATAGCTGGGGAAGTCGTCGTCATCGGTTGTCTCGCCGGTGTCGAGGATCTCGTGATGAAGTGGGGGATGGGCTAACGTAGCATATTTGTCCGCGCTGTCTTGGTAGTACTCCCCAGCCCCTTCATGCTGGGCGAGGGCAATGCGTTCTTCGTCTTCCGAATCGACGTCGAAGTCCAGATTAGGGAGCATGGGCCTACCGGAGGTGATGAGGAAGACGCCGAAGAAGGTGAGTAGACAGCCACCGACGAACTTTGTGACTCGTTCCGGAGTGGTGGATTCGAAATCGCGGTAGAGGATTGCGGAGCCGATGATGACGGAGATAGTGAACATGACGAATTGGACGGGGATGACTTGGGTGGAATCAAAGCGTTGGAGGGCCCTGTTGACGTATTTGACTTGCATTATTGCTGTGCCGATTAACACAGCGATGAGAGCGTAAGTGATTGGGTTTGCGAAGGCCTGCAACAAGGAGGTGGAGAGCATGGAAGCGACCCCTTTTGTCGATAATGCTGTATAGCCGCCGAAGAGACCCACGAGTCCGAGGTCAATGAGGATAGTCTTCTTGCCGTACTTTGGAGATGCCCAGGCCAGGATCGAGATGAGAACAATCGTCACTGCCATGTATATCTCAAATTCCATCGTCGTGATAGCTCCAATAACCTCATGTGGCCCAAGCCTCTTCTCCTCTTGTTTGGCGCTCAGGACAACCGTCACTGCGCCGCCAACTGCAACAACCACACCCCAAAAATCTCGCAGTCGGAATCGCTCTTTCAGCATTATGGGCGCAATGACGCAGTTCGAGATGAGTGCCACCACGCCAAGCGGCGACACAATTGAAGCCGGCGCGAAGCCATATGCCAAGAAATTGCCGGTTTCTCCAATCGTCATCAGTATGATGCCCGCCCACCAGTACGGCGACTTCAGATATGTTGTCTGCTCGATATTTTCCGCATCACCAAAGCCTTCTTGGGAGTCACTGGATTCGAGTGATTGTGCCAATAGATCAGTCTCAGCAGCTCCATCTTGCCCCATGCCACTCCCACTTGTCGTTCCATAGCCACGATTCGCCTTCCTCGATCGGCTCTTCGATAGTAGCTTCTTCTGCTCGAGCTCCCTGTGTATTCGGATATGCGCATATCGCTGGATATTGAGGGCGAAGCTGATGAGGATGTTTCCCACAATCGCAGTGACGATTCCAATGAAGGATGACCAGCGCTTAATCGGGGAATCGCCTTCAGATGTCATGGCCACAGTGGTAGCCATAATCGCATGCAAAGCGGCCGCCCTTTTCATGGGCGACGGCGTGAAGATAGCTGCAGTCGCTGCGACATCTGCCTTGGAAATAGACATAGCACGTCCTAGGTGAAGGACCAGCCTGTCTCTACAGACAGAGTATCGACTGCGCGTTGACGCGAGAGAGCATTGGTGCCCGAATTATTATTCTATCGCGCGAAAGCATCAAATAGGTATCATCAGTATATTAGTATCATCATGAAAACGTGCAAGAATCCAGAGTTGATTCGCAAGACGACGTGAAATAATGCAGTGCAGAAGATGGATGCCAATCTCGGGAGGAGATGAGAGACACCGGGCCGGGCGCGGGATGGGAGCCGATTAGTGTCGTCATCTCTACCTCCCGCCTGTCGCGCCGCCGCGTCTCGACTCGCGTAAATATAATTAATTGTAAGAGGCCGTTCGCGACCGCAACCGCAACCGCCACCGCGACATCGTCTTCAGCGTACCAATCGACAAGATGAGTGACAGCGACGACTATGAGATTGAGGGACCAGAGATGGCGGCGGATGATCCCATGAGGGCATTTCTTCCGACGTCCTTTGGGAAGAAGACGAAGGAGGCAGACGTTGCGGCGCAAATCGACAGAACAAGAAGAAAGGTCGAGGCGACAACGACAGCTCCGGCGCAGATTGAAGACCACCAGCACAAGGCGCAGGAGCCTGCTTCGAAAGATGTTAGCTCTGAGGATGAATCGGACTCGGATGACGAATCTGATGATGCGGACGAATTCCCAGTCTCGCACGAGCTGGTGCTCAAGACCCATGACCGCGCTGCGACGACCATATCCCTCGACCCTTCGGGCTCCCGCCTCGTCAGTGGATCGACAGATTGCACAGTGAAGCTTCACGACTTTGCGGCAATGACACCTACGACGCTTCGGGCATTCAAGAGCGTTGACCCTCACGCGGGAAGAGCGTCCGACAACACCGAAGCACATCCCATCAACCATGTTGAATTCAGTCCACACACTGGCAGCCAATTCTTGTGCATATCTGAGCATCCGCAGGCGAGGATTATGAGCAGAGATGGCGAGGTCTTGACCGAGTTTGTCAAGGGAGACATGTACATCAGAGATATGAATAACACGAAGGGGCATGTCTCGTCGATTAGCAGCGGGACGTGGAACCCCACTGACCCCAACCAGATTGCCACAGCAGGTACTGATAGCACGATCCGGATTTGGGATATCAATCATAAGAGAAGTCACAAGGAGGTCCTCGTTCATAAAGACCGTACGGCAGGCTCAGGTGGACGGTCCAAGATGATTGCGGTGGCATGGGGAAGCCCCATGCAAGGTGGAAATAATATTTTGGTGGCGACTGCCCTGGATGGAAGTCTGGTTATGTGGAGTGGCAATGGACCGCATGCTAGACCTGCGGGCGAGATCCGGAATGCTCATAGATCAGATACTCGAACAGGAGGCGTCGATATCAGCCCAGATGGCCGGATGATCGTCACTAGAGGCGGCGACGACCTCATCAAGCTCTGGGACACCCGAAAATTCAAGATGCCAATCCTTGAAATCTCCCACCCCTCATCATCAGACGTCTATTCGCTCTCGGACATCAATTACTCCCCCAACGGCTCCAACATCATCGTCGGTTCCCCGTCCGGCCACCTCCACATCCTCAACTCTGGCAATCTCAAGGCCGAACTCGTCACTCCCGTCACCCCAGGCTCCACGCTCATTTCCGTCCTCTGGCATGAAAAGCTCAACCAGATCATCACTGCCTCCGCGAATGGCGAGGTTCATGTCCTGTATAACCCCAACACCTCATTCCGCGGCGCCAAAGATGTCATGTCCCGCGCGCCCAAAAAGAGGCACGTTGACGACGATCCGAACTTCACCACCGACCAATCTGCCGGCATTAGCGGCGACAGTATCATCACGCCCGGCGGGATCCTCCAGTCCGCTTCGTCAACCTCATTTGCCGCACGACATCCCACTGTTGGCCTGACAGCCAGCGGAAAGAGTCGCGATCCGCGGAGACCGCAGATCCCCGCCATGACGCCGTTCATGAAGAGCCAGCCGGACGAGGCGCACATCAATGCCAGCATTCCGCTGAGCAGCATGCGGGACGAGGATCCAAGGGAGGCATTGCTGAAATATGCGGAGCTGGCGGAGAAGGATCCGCTGTTTACGAATGCGTGGAAGGAGACGCAGCCGAAGACTTTTTATGCGGAGTTGAGTGATGAAGAGGAGGAGGAGGGCCCGGAGAAGAAGAAGACGAGAAGATGAGAGACGACTGCATTATGGGAAACGGGAAATCGGATTGCGTGGGATAGATTGACGGCGTTTGGGGGTGGGGAGTTAGATACCATGGACGGATCGAGCGATGGGAAAACAAAATACGTCTGGCATTTCATGCATTTACTCAATACCAATCTCTACTTTGGTTTTTCTCTGTGCTCTCTTTTTTGCGCATAAAGTTATGAGCGCAATCGAATGTCTGTCTTAGACAAACTGGCGAAACTCGGACCCCAAGCTCAAGTTGCGGTCGCTTCGCCAAGCAAATCGCGAAAAGGGGTTCCATGTGACCATTGCCTTCTCATAAATACGGTATGACTGTTGTCGTCGTAGTCGACGAGACCACTTAGGGGGTCGAAGAGGCTGCCGAGCTGCAGCCGGCAAAGACTCCAGCGTGATGCCGCAAAACAAGCACAAAAACAAAAACAAAAAGAATATTGTCCCCCTATATGCCATTGGCTTGAGGAATGGAACCGCGGCGGCGAAGATTGCGGTGAAGATTGCCTCAAAGTTTGCTCGCTCGTTCATCCTCCTGACCTCCGCCACCAGCTCGTCGATGCGTTGCTCCATTTGCCTATGGTAGCCCGCGCAGCCACAGCCGACAACGGCGCCGGTGGGGGTGCCGGTTGGGTTGGTGGTGTTGGGGGTGGCGGCGGCGGCGTCGGCGGCGTCGGGGCGACGGGTGACAGTGGTTTCGATGGCGGAGTTTGTGATGGTGGTAATGCTAGCGATATGGCGGGGTGGGGCGCGGTGGCTTTAGAGAGTGATGATGGTGTTGATGGTAGTGGGCATATTCACGGGATTATATACTTCTTCTTCTGAAGACCTGCTAATGGCAACGGCAACCCTTAGACAACAGTCACAGCACTGTAGCCTACGCTGCTGGGAAGGCACGCAGTTGTTCATGGCACTTGCCTCAATCTCAATCTCATCCTCACTTCTCACATTAATTTTCGAAGCGACGGCAACGGCGGCAACGGCGAGGGCAACGGCGAAGGTATTGGCATTGCCTTCTTTTGTAAGAAGAGCAGAGTGATTGCTCGCACTTTGCCTGTGATGCATTCTGATTTACCATCAAGTGCCAGTGCAAGCAGATGCCAAAGTTCGACTGAGCTCATCCTTTTGCGCTTCAGCAAGCAATTTTTGAAAAGGGACTCCACCTGACCATTTACGTCTCCTGAGTTTTCGCATGCTATTTTCAAGTGACAGAATAGCAATCTCACTGACTATATATCAGGAGCGGTTGCTCTTTTCCTGTGATCCGTTGTGATTTACCATCGATTGCCAGTGCAAGCACAGTCCAGGCGACTATAAGAATCCCATCTCCCCCCATTGCTTTGGCCACATAATGTAGATCTTTGCAAGTCTTTTGTAGCATGTATATAAAGTGAAGTCTAATGATATTAATCTTCAGTTGTGGTGTTTTATTGCATTATCTGTGGCGATTACCGATTTGGTCGTGTCCTCTCGTTTTCGGTCCCGTCTTGACTATTGGGATTCTGGAACACCACTATAATTCTACCATTCCACATCCACGAAATAACTTCCTTTAACAACATCGTTGACTTCTCACCAGACTTTGCAGCCTTGTCAAGCTTTGCAAAGCATTTTGGAGTTGTCTCATCATCAGACTCTTCATCCTTTACTATTCATCTACACCTAAACTTCAAAAACATCGCGAGTCTCATGCCATCTTCATCATCGCCAGTCAACTCATCGTCCCAAGCAACCATCACAATCCAAGATGTTCAGCGCATCATCCCTTCGCATGTATTATGCTGTATCTCCCCAGCGTCTGGCTGTCATCATACAAGCTAGCTATGCGTCTCGCGAGGCACTTATGGAAGACGGCGCCTGTTATCGCGACAATTGACCGTCTTCATTGTCTTCGGCCACGCGAATTGTCGCTGGCTGAGCTTATTGTCGCGCTGAGCTTTTTGAAGACTGCAACGAAGGGTTCCATGAGACCGCTGCTGGCGCGTGCCAATTACTATGGCCTAAAGTTGGATGAAGGAGAAGCGGCCAAGGGCATATATGGAGATGAGAAGGAAACTTATGAGGTATGTTCTTGCCTCTTCGATGATCATGAGAAGTTTCCTGTTTGTTAATACTGACAGCATAGGCAATTGTAAAGGAAGCAAGGCTCCTGTTTGGACTGTACAGACAAGTCCCCGGCGATGGCGCATTTGCACTTAATCATCGCGACTCCTTCAAAGCTGCTGTAAGTTCACATTGAAATTGTATTGTACATAGTTTAGTGGATTGACTCTTGCACAGAGGAAGCTTGGACTTATAAATGTTTGAAACTTTCTCTGAATACAGGCCTGACCCGTTTCTTCAGAATTCTTCGTTTAACAGATTTTTGGGTTTTAAGATTCATGGGATGCTTTGAATAGGCAGTAGGCATAGCATCGACAGTCAGATACGACCAGTGCTATGTTTTGTAATAGCAAGAGACAATCGAGAGCAAGAGTCTCTTTTGGCAATGCTTTACTGTCTACACCTACATAGCAACAATGATCATTGTCTTCGAAACAACAGCATAAGTCTGACACTGCTCACCTTCTATAATTTTGTGAAGGGTTAACAGTCTCATCCTGTTTACAATATCATTTCTTGCACCATTGAGTCTTCTTCCTAGCAGCTTTGCAAACAACAGTCCTGCCCCACTGTCCATTACCCTGAGTTAAACAAGAAACAGTAGCAACATCTCTTTCATGCAACCGCAAGTCTTCTATCCTCTTCATCTGCCACATACCAGTCTCGAATGCTGACCCAGTCGAAGAGCAAAGTTATTCAGAGCTTCAGTCCTCAGACAGACTATCCACCTCTGTGAACTTGCGGACGCAACTCATTTCCAATGACTCTGGTAAAGCCATGGCCGAAGACAACGCAAGTACTTTACCACTAAATCACTTTCATCGTCAACCGCCACGTTCACGATCCCTTGCGGAGATCTTGGTGATCCTGGCGTTTTTGAAGAGGGCAACAAATTCAATTCAGGAAGTTCTCGCAAGGATTGATTACAAAAATGGCAATGGAAAGATATATCAGCATAAAGCTTTGAGGCCGATTTACGGCAATGGGCGATGTGAGGTATGTACCCTTCTCGCCAAGACTTATTCTAATTGCTGATCATGGCAAGCACACATTTGAAGGATGAGCAGTTGTTGTGGGAATGTACCAGCGCACACCAAGTGATGATGACTTCGCTTTGAATCATGAAGGCTTGTTCTTCTTCAAAGCTGCCATGAGTCTCCAAGACGAGAAGAATTACGATATAATTCCTTCTACAGATGAAGCTGTGGCTATAAATGGGCTTCGTAGTGCTATTGTAACAAAAACACCAGAGCCAGGAGGTACAATTCAATTCTGTAATGGGGCTGTTGGGAAACTTTTGCCGAGTACAGATCAGACCTGTTTGACGGTCGCCGCTTTGGATGGCATTCTGGATACTTTTGAGGCCAGAATGTTTGGAATAGGCAGCGGGAATAGGAATAGAGGTGGCATGAAGATGTTATGAAGGGCTTGCGGTGACAAGAGACGTATACAGTAACAGTAGAAGCTGTACTTGTATATGCATTCGAAGGTTACATTTGTACATTCATCGGACTACTGCAATTCATTTCAGAGGATTGATATTCAGGAATTATTTCAAGTAGCAAAATAGAGAGCAGACCTATTGCTCATAAAGAACAGTCAATTAATTCATAGAATAATTAGCATGATGCCACGCTACCGTGGGGAGAGGACCTCGGCGAGTGAAAGTAGACATCGTCAAGACTGAGATGGCGAGACGAGAGAGCATTTGCACTGCGTTCATATCACAAGTTTAAGTGGTGTCCAGCAGGGTTTAAGCCCGGGCAGCAGTGATTTTGCGGAGTACCAAGTCGAGGCCCTGGAGATATAATTTGCAGGCTCCTCTATTCGTTTTCTGGCAAATGGTATGTTTAAGTGGGTGGCAGGGCAGGAGAAGATGGAGTGTGCAGCTGGCTTTTATTTGGTACTGTGTAGAGTTGAAGATTCGCTAATTATTTCTCACAATTCTGTGATTTTGAATGCATTCACCTGTTTAACGCCTCGTGTCACGTCAATCCCATTTTAAATATTCCCTTTGGCACCATAGCCTCTTTCCACACAACCTTTCTTCTTCAATACTATTGCCTCTAAGTTGATAAAACAGCATCCATTTTCGACCGCCTGTCAGTCTATCTACTGTTCAAGCACACTGAACGTTCTCCAACCAGCGAGTCTCAAAATTATTCTATATTGACTATCACTCATTCGTCGACTTCAGATCAAAGAAAAATGTACAGAAGCTCTGTAATCCGTGCTGAGGCCAGCCCAACCATCCGTTCGATCCATGCCGTCTCGCAGGACCGTCTTGCAATTGTCATATTATCCACATATGCTGCTCATGAGGCCTTTGAGCAAGACAGAGCTCACTATAAGACAGTCAGTTATCTGCAGCATCTGAGCCCACGGCAGCTCTCCCTGGCAGAAATCATTGTTGCTCTCGCGTTCCTCAAGACCGCAACTAAAGGGTTACTTCGCGAGCTTCACTCACGCCTTGGATACCACAGTCGCCCCGTCCGTGATGTCGAAAGCCAGATCTACGGAGACGAGAAAGAGACAGATGAGGTACGCTCTTCTTCAAAATTGCTATAATTACTAATCGTGATAGGCACTCATCAAGGAGGCTCAACTTTTGTTCAGGCTATATTCGCAAGCTAGAGATGACGATGGATTCGTAATGAGGCATCGCGACTCCTTCTATGCTGCTGTAAGCCTTCGAAAATCATGGCTATTGATGTGATGGTGAATTGACTCGTGTAACAGCGGAAACTCGGGCTATTTCAACAAAGCAATCCACTTTCTGCAGTTAGCCCAGGTGTGGATGCCATCACACCAAATTTTAATATGGAATTGTTGGAAGTGTTCATTGAGAATCGACCCGACCTGTTTCTCCCGCGCCAAGCTGTATTTTGCGCCTTTCTGGGTAGATAGGTTTAAGCCGAGAGGTGGAAGAAGGAGCGATGGCAAGATAGAATTGTTGGCATTAGATTTTGTAGGAACAAGAGATTAGGTAACAAGATGGATCATCAAAGGCTAAGTTGTAACGTCATACCATCATAGTACTTTTTGGATCAGGGCGAGATCCAATGTCTTGTTCAGTCTAGAAAGGCTGGTAGTCCACCCTCTTTAAGTTGCTCGATGGAGCTGAAGCGAGCGGCTTCTGTTGCGCCTTAAATGCAGCATCAGCGATCTCGGTGAGACCATCAGTTTTAGTTTTTATGCAAAATTACGTTCGGTCTTCTCTGGATGCAGGCCTGAGCTCTTCCAGTGCAATAGAGCGCCTGAAAGGGGTGGTTTGTCACTGCTGAATCACAGGGTAAATGTAATTGACAGGAGCAATGCGTGATGATTGCGAGTACATTGTTGAGATCACTTTTGTCGTAAGCTTCAAAATCAAACTATACAATAAATGCGGACGTGATGAAGAAATTGTTAGATATCGAGATGGTTTCAGTTTGTTTCGGGCATGTTCATACATACAAGGGATGCATGACCTCTTTCTTTACGGCCTTGCTTACCTCTGTTATTTATTCATGCCATGCATAAAGACCCCTATCTTCAATTAACTGTGTGCTAATGTCCAGAGTCTCTCTGTGATATCCCTGCCGTCCTGTCATTCTTGGCCACTGGAACTCAGCTATAATATTAGTCACCCTTCAAACAAGTTGAATATAAGAAGTTGAAGTACAGACATTTTTTACAATTCCATTGTAAGACCTTCAAGAGATGGACAAGGCAATTTGTCTTTTGCACAAGTTAAGAATTCATCCCTGAACCCATCGAACCAGCATCATAGTCTGGTTGAAGGCGCAAGATCGTGCTAAAGTTGAAGAAGAATGTCAGGGCAATATCTTTCCGAATTGTATGAGACTGAGATAAATTTTCACATGCAAAGTCAAACTTTGTATTAATTTGTTCCTAATTGATATGGACCCGGAGAATTTATACAAACTATTTTCAAGTTTTATACAACTTCATCTGTATCAGCTGCTCTAAATCAAACACTGAAACATTTTTCCACAGCCCAATCCCCATTATTCCAGGCCCTGAAAGCGAGATAGAAAATTTCTGAACAGGAGATGTTTTTGCGACATAACCAAGGATGATAGAACGGAGAGTACCGAGGAGAGGCTCATAGAAAGAAAATGGCATGTCGAGCCAAGAAAGAGATATATTCTACATAATTAACAAAACAATAAATTGTCTTTTTGTATCGATTCTGTGTGTCCACTGAGTTTCGAGGATGCGAGGTGTTATCTTTGCATAGCACGTTTGGCTGTCTCTCCCTTATTCATTTTCAGGCGTAGATAGCCTGATGGGAATATATAGCAATAGGGGTTTGATCATATGAATCCTTGGGCAAGGAATTAATACTATTGTTGCATTTATAATGGTATGAAACTGCTGTTGTGTAATATGTGTGCGCTATATTGGCTATTAGAAGGGATGAATAACTATCGAGGTCAATACGCACGTGTATGCTTTAGAATACTTTCTCCTGGCCGATTTCTACTTTTAATAGCATAATAATCATATCAGATCTCGGTGCCTGACAAAATGGCTTAAGCTGTTTCCAACAACAGTCCACAGATAATCCAACCTGAAGTCGTCTTACGAAATTCTTGTCTTTATCAACATCGCCGACCCCTCCGAAGACCATCACTCGAAGATCACACTGTTAAGTACTTCCAAAAAAGCAAGAGATTCCCTGACCAAAGCAGTCAATTATTTTGATTATTACGCCTATAGTAAGTATTATTCCATGTCATATAGTCATAATTTGGGTTTTGACGACAAACAGTCATACATACAAGATGGTCTCCGCCCTTGTTCAAACCAAGGTCCTCCAACCAGAGCATCTTGCTCGAATCCTTCTGGGCATTTTGATTCTCCAGACAATGTACGGCGTATTATTTCGAAGAAGCTTCCTCCGAAGAATCTCGTCGAAGTCTTGGCAGTTCTCAACTACCTTGAGACTGCGAATGCTCGAGCAATCAGAGACCTATTCAAGAGAATTGGATGTCCAAGGGGCAGGTACTTCGGCGCGCCAGTACCCTTATATCCAAACGGCGATGACTTGATCATGGTATGTTTCTATCACCTCTGTTATTTCGTATCAGTTTACTAATCTTGTCCAGGAGGCGAAGGTATTATTGGAATCCATCCCAAAGCCAGACAAGGAAGTATTTTCAACGATGGAACAGCTTGATCAGCTCAAGGAACTGGCATGTTATTTCGTTGATTGTTCCGAACAAAAAGATGATGGAGCTAACTGCTCCTACTTAAAGAACTCTCACCGTCTGCCATGCTGGAAACCAATCGCTTGAGCAGCAGAGCCACAACGAGCTTCTTATGAGATAGCCTTCCAGTTCTTTGGGAAGGTGTCTTTGATGTCGCTTAGGTGTGCTGAAATTTGGATTGTAATTGGCTAGACTACCTGTCGATAAAAGCTGGTATTATGAGAGACAAGATGAAGACATCAACAGGACAGACATCGATGGTATACAGTCAAAATATTCATAGCTACAGAACGATAAGGGCGGAAAGTTTATGAGAGGAAAGAAAATCCCTTGTGATATTCATTCTACAATAGCAATGGAAAGCTTTACTATTTTTATCTTCACTGATGATTGATCTTGACTTCCATATTCTAAACAGTGTTCTTCTGTACACTCAATGTTCCATGGTATGGCTCTAAAATTTTGATTCACAATTTCCACTCTGGGTAGAACAGAATGGGGATCCATCCAATGTTGTCTGACAAATAGGTGGCAGAAACTTATGAAGGAGGTCAAGCGCCTACTGGCACTGGCGGGCGGAATATTGTGGCGATGAAGACTTAGCTTAGGATTAGTAACTCACGGCGTACTTTATGCATGATCTGACCTCTTTTCTGTTGAGAATAGTCACGAAGTAGATAGCACAGCAGAGTAAACTGAATCAAAGTGATAAAAGTGATTGACTGATTGAATTCGACTTCAAGTGCTCATTTCATGTCGACAACAGAACATGCTAACTTTCAGCTCTGGTGCAGTTTGTGCTGTTCCACCTTCACGAGTGTCTTAGGTTCAAGAGTCCATGTTGCAATAACCAGCATCTACTCTGAGATCTCTCAAGATATATAGAATTTTATGGTGGAAGATTCATCAAGCCAGAGGATCTTGACGGAAATGTCAACTACTATCAAGGAAGACGAATTGACTTGAGTTCTTGCCTACTCATCAACCGCTGTCATGTTGGAAATTCAAAGCGAAGGAGGCAAATCAACCCACCGAATGATAGGTAGCAAGAAAATGGCGGTACAAGCTGCACATCAGTGTGGACAAAAAACTACCAGCAGTGGGGTAGTTGCAAGAACAAGAGTTGGATTTGTGTTGGCTTTATTCTCTTAAGCCGGCAGAGACGTTTGAGGGGAATTTGGAGTTGGATCCCGAAAGCAGAGAACTAGCTCTAGTACACATATGAATCGGACTTCGAGTGCATCCAGTGATGAGATCTACTCCATATGGTATTGTGCTCTCTCTCCCAACTCGCCTAACTCGATGGAGTAAATCAGTGACAATGTCTCTTCCATCACAAAGCTTTCAACATTAAATACTCCAGATGGAAATAAGCCACGTGTACGGCCAAAACTTTGTCTTCTGTGATGTTGGGTTGCGACGATGCGTATGAATAAATGATGTTGCTTAGGGCAGCGATGTGACTCTGACTTTCTTTCACTTTGCCTTTTCGACAGCGAGATGGCTACCTATTGAGATTTCATGGTTAGGGTTCGTGTGTCGCAATGACATGCGTGAGGCGTTAAAATCAAAAATAAATGGTGATGTTCAGGCTGAGGCGGACCTATGGCAAGCCTCGGTAAAAATACCCTCCTTACATGGCATTGTACACGGCAGTACATACATACCTCAACGCGCCAGAACAGGGTGAAATCGCGACAAGACGAATAGATAGGTAGGAACAATATCTCCCTCTCTCCTCTTTCTCTCCATCTTTCTCTCACTGTCCTCTCTCTTTTCTGTCTCTCTCTCTCTCTCTTTAATCGATCTTTTGGGCGTTGAGCTCATGCATCCATCCATTGAAGAGCAAGCGATTCCACTCTTGGATCAATATTCATCGTTGCAGTTGCCAGAGAGTCCAGATGATAGTAATAGCTTTGATGACGATGCGCCTGATGACTTGAAGATGTCTCTTCCTCGGCGCGGCAGATATGCCATCGTCTACCAGTATCTTGGTGCCGCCAGGAACTGTCGAGTCAACTTTCCATCATTCAATTCTTGCTTTAGCCTAATCATTCACAGCGTCCTCCTCCCTTCATTCATCGCCAACCGCAATAGTCCTGCCAAAGAACAACGCCCAACGTCTTACCTCGACGGCGTTAGAGGTGTCGCCGCCTTCCTCGTCTTTATGCACCACACCTTCGTCGAATACTTCCAGAATCTGAATAGAGGCTACAACTCCAGGCCCGACGCCAAATGGATTGCCCAACTCCCACTCATACGAACTCTATACACTGGTGCCTTCATGGTCGCCATCTTTTTTGTCCTCTCCGGCTTCGTCTTGTCGGTCAGACCATTACAACTCATCCGCGCCAGGAAATGCGATCATCTCCTCGCCAACCTCTCATCGTCCGTCTTCCGTCGAGGTCTTCGCCTCTTTCTGCCGATGATACCATCAACGTTCGTCTCGTTTATCCTGGGTTATTACGATTTACAGTATCCATGGAAGTACGCAATCCCTCTCGTTCCAGCGGACGTTCCAGCGGGCCACGCAAAGACCCTCTCTGAGCAAATGTTCAAATGGCTTTGGGGCTTCTGTGGAATGCTGAATCCTTTCAATACAAACGCAGATTTGGATTACAATCCACATCTGTGGACAATTCCATGGGAGTTCCGTGGATCCATTGTGGTATTTTTGTTGCTTTTATGCTTCGCAAAAATTCGTGTCATATTTCGATTGGCGTTGATATCTATAGCGGCTTTCTATTGTATGTGGCATATGAAATCGGAGATCTTCTTGTTCATTGCGGGTATTTTTCTAGGTGAATGCCATCTTATTCGACAAGGTCAAGACTCCGTCACGATAGGCGTGGACTCTTGCGCCAAGGAACGCTGGGTAAAAATTCTGGTGAAGATTCTTTGGATCCTGGTCTTTATATTGGCCGTCTGGGTTGGAGGCTGGCCGCTCTGGGATGCAGAGCACTCATTGGGGTTCGAAGCCATCTACAAGAATAGGATGGTCCCAGCGCAATGGGTCGGTAAGTCCGAGTTTTATTTCCCTCTAGCAGCAGTTGTCTTCGTCACAGCATGCGAGAACTGCAGCGCTCTACAACGACCATTTACTACGCCCTTGGCGCAGTATCTCGGCAAGATATCCTTCGCCTTATATATCCTTCACTTCCCATGGAACAGTTTTGGTGGGCATTACCTGATTTACGGTGCAATTGGCTTAACATCCCATTATACACTGGGGTATATTTTAGGGCAAGCCGTGTCGGTTCCCTGTTTAATTTGGCTGGCGGATATTTATACGAGGCTTGTGGATGACAACTGTATTAGACTCGCGAGGTGGCTGTTTGTGACAACTGCCGTGAAATGAATCTGCGGGGTATAGTGTGTTGAATATGTTGAACAGAGGGTGGGTGCCACCAGGACACCCAGTTGACCCAGAGAATCCTCCGTTTGGATTCTTCGTTTGAGCCTTTATTTGAAGAATCTGTGAGAATCACGGGAAGGGAAATGGCTCACGGGCAGGAATACGGGAAGGGAAATGGCTCAGGTGCGTGAGGGTTCTCAAACACTCAATGCAAACTCTCTTTTACAAATGCTCTATTGAATACAAATAGAGCTCCATATACTAGATAGTTTCATTCAATCAATCATTTTTACCACTTTGATTCAGTATTCCGCTTTGCTATCTACTTTCGTGACTATTCTCAACAGAATAAAGGCCTGTAGGCACCCATGGATTCTCATCAAGTGCATGCATGGATGATTCCATACATGAATCACCAGCCTTTGAGCCTTTGTTTCAGGCCCTAGTCGAGATTAGATAGTTTTACAGTCAAGCCCTTTACTTCATTAACTCCAACATAGTGTTCCATTCCAGTAGGTTCATCAAGTTAGAGGACCTTAACAAAATGATCGTATTCAAAAGGTAGGTGTCCAGCTTGGAGATGCTGGAGACTGCATCCCTTTCATCAGCTACGCCAAAGACCACCACAAAGGAGAGCACGTTAATGCCGCAAGAACGTCGAGGCTTCGACAGTGGGGCAGCAGTACGTAGCAGAAGCAGAGTCAGCAATGATTTCATTGTTGAGCGCAGAGTATTGTACGAGAAATTGGATAGAGAATCCAGAATAATTACACGACAGGGAGAGAAGCTTCGAGAACAGCTATTTAGGTCAGGTAAGGAATAACAACAAATCAAAAAAATAAGTTATTTTGAGTTACCTCCCTTTAATATGTGACTTTAAGATAAACTGAGAGACTTATGTAAATAAGACCATTGCATTTGCCATCCGCATGTATCATGAATTCGTCACTATTCAAGCATTTGCCCTCTTCCTCACACCAATCATACACTCCAACGGCTTCCTCAAGAACCCCTCCCTCGTCTCCAACACATCCTGATACAACTCAAACTCGTACCTCCTGAACACCGTCCCCACAATCAGCGCCAACTCCATCTCCGCCACGTTCCTGCCCACGCAGCTCCTGGGCCCGTAGCTGAACGGGATAAACGCGTTCTTCTGCCTCTCGCTCAGCTTCTCCCATCTCTCCGGCCTGAACTCATCGGCATCGGGCCCCCAGATCTCCTTCGAGTGGTGGATCGTGTAGGAGGGCACGCTCACGACGCTGCCGGCGGGGAAGTGGTGGCCGAGGATCTCAACGCCTGGTCCCGGTGGCACGAGGCGCGGGAGTCCGAGGGAGGACGTGGAGTGGATGCGCATGGTCTCACTGATGACAGCCTGGAGGTACTTGAGATCGCGCACTTGCGAATGCTTGGGCACGACAGTACCCTGCGGCACTGCTGCGTCAAGTTCAGCTTGCAGTTTCTGAATAACGCCTGGAGTCTTGAGGACCCAGTAGAGCAGGGCACAGGAGGTGTTGCTGGTGGTGTCGCTGCCGGCGATGAGCTGGGTGAGGGCTTCGGCGGTGAGTTCGGCGCGTCCCAGCTTCGCGCCGGTCTCGTCGCGGCCTTCCATGAGGCGGGCGAGGAGATCGACGCGTTGCTCGTTTTGGGGTCCGGAGTCAAGACGCGCGGAGACGCGGGCGACGGCCATGCCGGCGAGGTTCTCGACGGCTTCCATGCCTTGGTAGAAGAATGGATCGGGGAGGTACTTTGCGTATGGCCTGAGGAGTGGCATGCAGCCGAGGGTGCCGCTGACCTCGCCGCGACGGTTGAGCACTTCGACGGCTGGAGCGTAGGAGATTGGACCATCAGGAGTCTTTTGGATAGGAGCGATGTCCTTACCATTCTCCAGCATGCCAAATGGCTGGCCGAAAGCAAGGTCTCCGATGATGTCGAAGGCAAGGAAGTTGAACCAGTGCAGTGAATCGAGTTTCCAGAAGCCACCATGGGCAAGCTCAGAGAAGCCGTCCCATCGGTTGACGAACATGGAGAGGTTGGAGTTCATGTACTCCTCGAAGTGTGAAATAGATTTCGTGGAAAAGGTATGAGCGATGGTCTTGCGCTTGCGAGTATGCTCGGCGCGGTCCCGGGTATTGAACAGACCGCGGTGGATGGATACGAAAGCATCGTAGTAGTCGGTTTTAAGGAAGCCGTTGCCGTGACCGTAGACATCCTGAATGGCAGAGTCATCGGCGATGGATACGTGGTTTGGAGCAATGCGCACCAACTTGCCGTATTTATTGTGGGCATCGTGAACAGTGAGGAAGCGTTTGCCTTGGCGGGCTTGGAGGGTGAGCCAGATATTGGTGAGCCCAGCAGCGTACGAGGGAGTTGGGATAGAGCGCAGGTGTGAGTAGGTAGTGAAGTAGGGGACGAGAAAGTAAAGACCATAAAGACCAACAAGGACGACAGGCGTCCAAGGCGTGACAAGGTAGCCCAAGATTGCAGTTGAGGCGGCCATGACCGGTGGATATTTGCCTATCTTGAGAGAATGGATGATTCTGCGGATGATGGATGAAGACAGAAATTCATGCCCAGAACATGGCGATGCTCATATAATAACTGAAAAATCGTGATTGTCGACCCTTACCAGCGATTACTCGACCTGCCGTGCCATTCACATAATCTTCGGTTCGACCCAGGCGGAGCAGCCGGATCTGAGATTTAACACTTGCACTAGCCTCCAACCCCGCACAACCCCGCAATCTATTCCACGATCGGGCTAAACCGAATCTGATCTCTGATTGGCAGAAACCGTCAAGTCTCGGTGCTGAATGGTGAACCGGCTTTGAGATTCACTTCTACAACTCCCATGTTTCATTGCCGCACGGTCGCCGGGCCTCCAATATTCGGGCGAGTCGTTTGACAGGAGCCGATATATCTGGGGTACGTGTTCCCCGCATTACTCCATTCATTGTCGCCCCGTCCTCTTCTCCGGTTGTTCCACTATCCTCCGCATGGCCCCCTTCTCGAAGTGTTATCAAAGCAAAATCGGCATCATCCGGCATCCGGCACATCGATTGTAGCCGATATCCTTTCAAAGACGTCGGTTCGATGCCGAGACGAGTTCTGAGCATATCCACATAAATTATAATAGGTACCTGATACGTCGGTCTGACATCATCAGCGTGGAGTGCATCATATCCGACACATGAGAACTTTGGTAAATGTTCTGAGATCGAAAATGCCTCATATAGACAATTCCTCGTTCCCTTGAATTCATCTTATCCGAAGACCTCCCTGAGTGACGAAAATATCCCCAAAGACATGTTGCCGGGCGTGCCTGTTGAGATTGTCATGTCTCATTTCTCGATAGAAAATAGAAACATCACAGAGACTCGTCGCTGCGAGACTCGAGTTCAACTATATTTTATCCAAGAACGACACCGTAGACAGTGATATTCTCCCTCCCAACGCTCAACTTCTGAGGAGCTGAGGGCAATAATAATAGGTGTTTTTCAGAGGATAATCCCGGAACAATGAGTCTCCGAGTGCCTTGCTTCGGATATGCAAAAACTAAATCCCGCTCTTCTACACCATGCGAGACATGCCTCAAGAATGGCCCAAATCTAGTTCGACGTCGTGCGAAATGGAGAGACGTGCTTTCTGCGTACTCGTGAAGAATGCAGACCATGGCTTTCAATTGGAAGAGACCTCCTTTTGGGGAATGATTCCACTATATAAATAAGGATGAGTGAGCCTCCCAGGAATGGGATGCCAATACTCTATGGCGATCATCACTGACGAGGATCTCGTCATCCTCATTTCCAATTGCGTGCGACGACTTACAAATGCCATGTTGCACACCGCGGCTGCCTCAGATGATGGCATTGCTGACAGCGATGGCATGCATCCTATTTCATCTTCTTTCGACGTTCATCGTCTTCATCTTCATCTTCATCTCCATGCCATCAATGAATTAATGAATAGACGAATGAATAAATCCCCTCCAAGAATGCAATAATGGAGTACAATGAGCATGAATCACTCTTGTGCGAGGCCAGCTCTCCGGACTACGGCAGCAGCATCAGCGATGATGCGTCGAACACCATTCCTTCACGAGCTACAGAAGAACATGTCCTCCCTGAAACTGCAACGTACGGCCGGAACCTGGGATGGAGCGGCGCCTACATTCTCGTCATCTCGCGAGTGATTGGCAGCGGAATCTTTGCGACTCCTGGATCCATCACGAAATCCGTGGGCAGTATCGGGCTATCTCTGCTTCTGTGGGTTGCTGGAGCTGTGCTCGCAGCCTGTGGGCTCTCGATTTCTCTTGAGTATGGATGCATGCTCCCACGATCTGGAGGCGAGAAAGTCTACCTCGAATTCACATATCGACATCCGAGATTCCTCGCGTCCACTTTGGTCGCCGTCCAAGCTGTGTTGTTGGGGTTTACCGCAAGTAACTGCATTGTTTTTGGCCGATACACGATTTATGCTCTTGGATATGACGCCACGGAGTTCTCCCAAAAAGCGTTGGCTGTCGGATTGTTGACAGTGATAACTGTTATTCACGGTCTGCACGTCAAAACAGGAATCGTCATCCAGAACGCTCTTGGCTGGATCAAGGTGTTTTTGGTTGTTTTCATGATCCTTTCCGGTTTCTACGTCCTGGCCTTCCACACGGGCGATGCTGCACAACCTTCACCTGGCGCAGGTGCTTTTACCTGGAATGTGTTGTGGGAAGACTCGAACTGGGGCTGGGGAGTCGTCTCAACTGCTCTCTTCAAAGTGCTGTACTCCTATGCGGGTCTCGCCAATGTGAACAATGTGCTCAACGAAGTCAAGAATCCCGTCAGGACGCTCAAGTCCGTCGGACCCGTGGCCCTCATTACTGTTTGCTTTTTCTATCTACTCGTGAATATCGCATACTTCCTTGTCATCCCGCTGGACGAGATCAAGGGCAGTGGCGAGCTCGTCGCAGCATTATTCTTCGAGCGCGTCTTCGGTAATGGCTTCGGGAAGACAATTCTGCCTCTCGCTATCGCGGTCTCCGCTGCCGGCAACGTCATGGTTGTCACATTCTCCCTCGTAAGCATTTTTCACTAACTTCTCCCGGTTCTTCTCAGAGTCTCACCTCAGCAGGCCCGTGTGAACCAAGAAATCGCCCGTCAAGGCTTCCTCCCCTATGCCTCCCTCTTCTCCTCCTCTCGTCCCTTCAACACACCCCTCGGTGGCCTAATCGTGCACTACATCCCCTCCCTACTCGTGATCACCCTTCCTCCTCTCGGCGACGTCTACGCCTTCATCCTTGACGTCGAGGGCTATCCTGCTCAATTCGCCACGCTCGCAACATCCATCGGACTTCTGTGGCTGCGTGCCAAGAGGCCAGACCTGCATCGGCCCTTTAAAGCGTGGCTGCCGGCAGTGTGGTTAAGGATTGTGATTTGTCTGGCATTGATCGCAGCGCCATTTGTGAAGCCTGCAGATGGGAAAGGAGATGTGAGCTTCTTCTATGCAACGTATGCGATCGTGGGAATTGCGATGTGAGTATGCACGATTGGGACTTCAGAAGAAATAGCCACTAACTGCAAGCAGAATCGCATTTGCCGTCCTGTATTGGTACATATTCTTTGTTGCGTTGCCGTGGTGGCATGGGTACAGAATAGAGGAGGAAGTGGAGGTGTTGGAGGATCGAACAAGTGTTACCAAACTTGTGCGTGTGAAGAACTTTTAGAGGTAGATATCATGATAGAGGCGTTGTTTGTTAGCTTTATTTACATTATAGCAGCTTCTCTGACTTTCTCCTTGCAGATAAAGCCCCTTATTCACTCCTTCATAGCACGTGATACGATAAACTTGTGCTCTTCATCATAGCAAACACTTTCAAGGTCAATCAACAAAGTCGTGGGTTCAAATTCCTTTCAGCTGCTCATTGATAATAAGCAAAGATCCAGGCACATCTCTGGTTTCAAAATTACAGTTAAAGTCTAAAATATACAAAAAGAATAGTAGTCGCGAACTAGGATTTGAACTAGGGAGAAAAGCCTTCTTGGCTTCTTCTTTTCACGCAAAGATTCGATCCCCTCTCACAAAGGAGAGGCTAAGTTAACTCAGTGTTAACCACTAGACCATGCAGTCCAAAGGCCAAGAACACAAAGTTTCTTTCGCATTTTAATCCTGCTGGACACGAAAAAAAGAACACCAGACCAACACCAGATGAACTGCGATTCGAACTAGTGAGAAAGGGCTTCCTGCCCACATTACTTTTTCGCACAAACCACCAAATCCCCCCTCGCAAAGGAAGGGTTAAGTTGACTCAGTTGACTTAGCAAAAGCTATGCGGCCCGAAGGCCAACAGCAGGATGCTTCTTTCACAACGTAACCCTGCCAACTCCAACTCTATTGGATTTGTCATGAATCTAGGCTCTGCCTATAGTGTGTGGCCTTTGCACGCTTTTTATTCACTTGTTTGCCTGCAGGAACGCAACCCAGCTATATGGAGATCTCTCTTTTCTTCCCTTTCTCCCTCTTCTCTTATTTCTTTGCTCCTTAGATTGAATCTAGCACTTTACCTGTGTATGGCCCTGCTCTGCATGAACATGACATAAGATTTAATATCCTTTCTCTTATCAACTTTCAATAATAGAATCTGACGATTGAAAACCAGAACTAGAATCAGATCCAGATCTGGAATCAACAAATATTTCAGCCAAGACATTCCTTTGCTCTTTGAGCACAAACTAAGAATACACTAGAACAGAACAACACAATTAAAATTGAGCTCCATTTAGCTAGCAGAACATAATAGAACACAGGACAAAGCACCTTTTAGCTCGCAGATCTGGATTGAATTCAATTTAGCAGAACCAACATCAGAACCCCATCTTAGAACACGACCTTAGAACACATTAACACAAGACATACAACACAACCACCACACCTATCCATGTACCACAACTCTGGACATAAATATACTCTTAGAAGATCAGACCTTTCCTCCTGCTCCCTCAACTCTAGGCACAAGTGGAGGACACAAGCTGTGCGGAGCAGCTCTGACAGTTGATAAAGTGTCCCACAGAGTCTCCAAGTGATACGTATCTAATCCTCAACTTGAGTTTTCCTAATCTTTTCCTTTTTCTGCATAGTGCAAGCGGTGAAGTTTAGGAAGCTGTTAAGGGACAACAGTCTACTACAAACCAGTAAACAAATGCACATGCAAAGGCCACACACTATAAGTGAAGCCTAGATTCATGATAGGCTTTACATAATCCAAGGGGCAAACACATTGCAAAAAGAACAGCAGGAGATTGAACTTAGCTGCTAAGAAAAACCATAGTACTAATTTATTGCTTTTCATACATTCTAAGAATCAGCGCTAGCATCAAATAGAGAGATCAGGTTAGCTAAGTCAGCAGGCAAGGAAGAATTCTGTACCACTTAGCTAGTGGCCCAAAACCAAAGGCCAATGATGGTCTGCTTGCATGGTATTTTATTATTGTGAAGGTAAAAGGTGAATAAATATAAACAAGGCCATGCAAACAAATCAAATGAGGGATTGCAGGAGAGAAAAAGACAAAGATAACAACTGCCAATTTAGGGAATTGGATTGATGAGAAAAATTGTTTAGTTTTTACTTTCACACAAACTTGAAGAATGCTCTCTTTCAATGAAGAGGTTACGCTGGCTATATTGGGAAGAAAGGAACTTCTTATCACTCGGCCACGTTGGTGGCCCAAAGGCCGACAATAGGGGACTTATTTACACCTACTAAGTTCAATTGGCGACAAAGGAGTAAATTTGGGACGAAAGGGTGTGTGGATGATTACGGAAGGGATTGCTTGACGGAGGGAGAGAGAAGAACCAAGTTTGCTCCTTCTGAGACACATATCCCGTTGTCTAGCTGGTTTCCAATGAGGATAATGTCTGGATGGCCAAGCAGAGGATGTCGAAAGAATAATGCAAGAGGAGGATAATTGTGAATTAGGAAATCATAATTCGTTTGTCATCTTAAATCTGACAAGCTTTGCCTGGAAACTTTTGTGCAATATTTATCTCCATCTGTTCAAGCAGCTGGCATGCTCGTGACGGACTCAGGTTTCTGTCCATATACCACGTTTCTATGGCAATCTATCAGTAAGTGCTTCTCGAGAACCATGCAACGGAGGTGGCCTACACTTCATAATAGGCATGATTGCTCTTTGAAAGAAACGCTTTTCTGACCTTATCCAGATAAACCTGGACATCTTCGTATTTCCACTGCATTACCGTCAGCAAGCTCCCGGCGTAATGCCCTAGCCCCTCAAGAATCAAGACCAACGCAGACAACATACCTGCAGCAACGTCGTCAAAACAAACAAGGCCCATCCCTCTAAGCCCTGCATGCAGAACAACAAATTCCATCGCCCGATCTCCTTCAACTTCGGATCCGAGCTCCATCCTCCAAGCGGGATCTTGAACTTCTTCTCCACCACATTCACAAATCCCGCATCCTTCATCCACTGCTTGTTCTTCTCTACAACCGCAAATGTCCTCCCAAATTTCTCGCCGGAAGCGAAAAATGGCGTCGCCCACTCGAACAGCGTATCGCCGGGCGCGACGCTGCCGTCGTCGGACTTGAAGTGGATATCGATCTCCACATCTTCCAGCCAGCCGCCGGGCTTGATCACGCGGAAAGCCTCTGAGAACAGCGCCGGCCAGTCGGAGATAGAGCCGAACATGGCTCGGAAGTGCACGAAGTCGAAGGTGTTGGGCGGCTGCGTCCAGTTGAGGGTCGCATCGTCGAGCTCGAAGCGGAGGTTTGGAGGAACGAAGGATGGTTGGATGGGGGAGATGTCGGTGGCGATGACTTCGGCGGAGGTGAATTGGTCGGCGAAATCGCTGATGGAGGTTACCTGACTTGCT
>Ga0123337_10000970_pt1 | contig 40810 bp, 37 predicted proteins | sample frozenSSSSmetaG_FD_89792 | JGI IMG/M metagenome (GOLD analysis project Ga0123337, IMG submission 89792) | Glacier valley bacterial and archeal communities from Borup Fiord, Nunavut, Canada, to study Microbial Dark Matter (Phase II) -... | ecosystem: Environmental > Aquatic > Freshwater > Ice >... | reverse complement strand
TGTTTTATAAATGAATGAAGCCTTATAGAATGCCCTTTAGATTTTAAATACACAGGTTATTCTATTCGCTGGCCGCAGTATACTTTTATCAGGAACAAATAATAAAATAATCCTGTAGCTTTACTTCGTTTAAAAATAATTTATGCGTATCATTTCCTACAATGTCAATGGCATTCGTGCTGCATTTAAAAAAGGTTTTATTGACTGGTTAAAAACCAATCCTGCAGATATTATTTGCCTTCAGGAAACAAAGGCTACCAAAGATGATGTGGATATCAAACAACTGGAAGCATTGGGCTTTCATCATCATTGGTTTAGTGCGCAAAAAAAAGGATATAGTGGTGTAGCCGTTTTTACAAAAATAAAACCTGACAATATTTGTATCGGCTGTAATATACCTTCGAGCGATGATGAAGGACGTGTTATACAACTCGACTTTGGGGATATACGGCTGATTAATGCTTACTTTCCGTCTGGCACAAGTGGCGATTTACGTCAACAATTTAAATACCAATGGCTGGATGAATTTCATGCTTATCTGAACGAATTAAAGACAAAGCATCCCAAAATAATTTTGTGCGGAGATTACAATATTGCACATGAAGCAATTGACATCCATGATCCAAAAGGAAATAAAAACAGCAGTGGATTTTTACCAGAGGAAAGAGCATGGATGACTAAATTTTTAGAGAGCGGATGGATTGATACTTTCCGCATTTTTCACCAGGAGCCACATCGCTATAGTTGGTGGAGCCAGCGTTTTCCCACAGTGAGGTTAAATAACAAGGGATGGAGAATAGATTACATAACAGTAACGGAACCACTAAGAAGCCAGCTGGTTGATGCGGAAATTTACCCGGATGTAAAACACAGCGATCATTGCCCCATTTATTTAGAACTTAAAGCCTGATTTACTTCCCAAGCATAACAATAAAATGGTACCGGATTTATATTCTGCATAATTTGATTACAGCGGCTTATCTTGCTGTACAATTATCTAGCTATGGAAGTCTTACTTTTTATTGCGCTTGTTATCATTATCGTTTTACTGATTAAAATAAAGTCCTTTCAAAAAGAAGTAGCCAGCCGAACACATGAAAGTTTCTTATCCCTAAAGAAAGAACTGGTTGAATTAAAAGAAGCAGCCAATAAACCATCTGAGGAATTGATACCCGTGAAGCCCACAGATGAAACCGTAGTTCAATGGCGCCCCTACGTCGCCCCGGAAATTACCAAAGTGGCTGTTGAAACACCGCCGGTTCAATTACCGCAGGATGTGGAAAATGAAATAATGGTGCCTGTCACTCCTGAAGTTATTGATGAGGCCCCAATAGCCAACTCCAGTCCTTTGGTACCAAATGATTTTACCCCTTCCGTTAATGAGAGCTGGTGGGAAAAATGGTTGCGCAATAACCCGGATCTGGAGAAATTTATTGGCGAAAACCTGATCAATAAAATTGGAATCACTGTGTTGGTATTGGGTATTGCATTTTTCGTAAAATATGCAATCGATCAAAACTGGATAAAGGAGGCCGGTCGTGTTGGCATTGGTATTGGCTGTGGTATTATTCTCATTTCACTGGCACACTATTTACGCAATTCATATCGCTCATTTAGTTCCGTTTTAGCGGGCGGAGGTATTGCTGTATTTTATTTCACCATCGCATTTGCATTTCATGAATACCGGCTTTTTTCCCAAACTGCCGCATTTGTAATAATGATAATTATTACTGTTTTTGCGGTGATACTTTCCTTGCTATACAATAAATTAGAACTTGCTGTTATAGCTGCCATAGGAGGTTTTATTACACCATTTTTAGTAAGCACAGGTAGTGGCAATTATATTGTTCTATTCACCTACCTGCTTATCTTAAACATAGGCATGCTGGCACTGTCATGGTTTAAAAAATGGCAGGCAATTCATGTGATTGCGCTTTTCTTTACCATTTGTATTTATGGAGGCTGGCTGGTGCAAAACACAATTTTGAGTGATGGATTTTTATTTTACAAAAATGGATTTCTTTTTGCCACAGCTTTTTATGCGTTGTTCCTCTGCATGAGCATGATTTATAACATTCGTACCAAACAAGCTTTTAAAGCTTTTGATTTTTCTTTATTAATGCTGATTACGTTTAGTTATTATGCAGCAGGCATGACCAATCTACATTTTTGGAGTGAGGGCGACTACCAGGGATTATACACAATTGCTTTAGGTGCAACAAACTTTTGTCTTGCCGGTTATTTTTATAAAACTCAAAAGGGTGATACCAATTTATTGTATTTACTGATTGGCCTCACCCTCACCTTCATTTCTCTGGCAGCACCGGTGCAACTTCATGGCCATTCCATCACTTTGTTTTGGAGTGCTGAGTTTGTATTGCTTTACTGGCTGCACCAGCGGAGCAGTATTGCCATATTCAAATACTCATCCGCTCTCATCATGATCTTAATGATGATCAGTTTGCTGATGGACTGGAATAAGGCAAATGATTTAAGCGGTAACCATCTACCGGTTTTGTATAAAAATTTACAAGGGTTTATTACCAATATTGGCGCAGTGATTGCCTTTGGGATGTATGCAATACTATTGAAAAGGGAAAAAAATTCAACGATATATATTGGCGGAGTAAAAAATAGTAATGCATTAAAAATAATGGCGATGATCGCCTGCACACTGTTTTACCTGACTTGTGTTTTTGGAGTTAATTTATATTTTTATAATTACCAACAGCTTGATTTGCCGAATACCTGGCACCAGTTAATTACCTATTCCTTTATCATCCTTTTGCTCTTGCTTATTAAAAAATACAAGGCAGGAATTAGCACAATACTGCATTTGCTTTTAATTACTGGCTGTATTGGCTTGTATCTTTTAAGCGCCACATATGTTAGCCGTTTAAGAGATGGTGTTCAGCAACAAATATATCCAGTTGTGCATATGTGGGTACACTGGATTTCAGCAGGCATGTTGCTTTATTTAATCTACCTGTCGATCGTCCTTTTTCGAAAAAGTGCTACCAGTTATCAACAGGCAGGCAAGCTGTTTATATGGTGCATTAGCATAGTGCTGATTATTTTTTTCAGTGTTGAAATGATGCATGCCTATGTTGCTGTAACCACAGCTTTTCAAAATACCAGTGTGTCAATGCAACAGTATTCTAAAGCCGGGCTCACCATTGTTTGGGCATTGTGTTCCTTTACCATTATGTGGTTGGGCATGAAGCATAAATTTAAAACACTTCGCATCATTTCATTGGTACTCTTCTCATTGGCACTTGCCAAGTTATTTCTATTCGACATTCGTACCATTTCTGAGGGTGGAAAAATAGCGGCATTTATCATGCTGGGGGTATTGCTGCTTATTATTTCATTCATGTACCAAAAACTTAAAAAAATAATCATCGATGATACCATCCGGTAAAATATCAGTTGTGCTATTTCTATCTTTCCTATTGCCACAATTGGTAGCTGCGCAACAATTTAAATATGCGGCAGAACTGAATAAAGTTGATACGAGCGGTTTTTATGAGATTATTATTACACCTCAAATTAGCCGGTATCTAAAACCTGATTTTTCTGACATCCGCATCGCTGACGAAAATAACCGATGGGTTCCTCATATTTTACAACAGGGAGATGCAGTCGTTTCAGAGAATTTATTTACCTCATTTCCCATATTGCAAAACAGGGTAAACGACAGTGGCAAAAATTTATTGATTGTTGAAAACACAAAAATCGGAGGAATCAATAACCTGAAGCTTTTAATAAAAAATGCTGCAGTGAGCCGACTTGCATTACTTAGTGGAAGCAACAATCAACAGGATTGGTACATAATAGATGATAATATCAGTATCAACAGAAGTAACGAGACTATCAAAGACGAATACATGCAGGAAATAAACTTCCCTTTAGTAAAGTATCGGTATTTGAAATTGGTAATAGACAACGCTCACAATGAGCCATTGCTTATATCAAGAGTGGGTTTTTATGCCAAACCTTCCTACAAAAAGCCAGTTGCCTATCACATAAATCCAGCGCCGATTTTTATTCAAAAAGACAGCATTAATTATTCATACATTTTAGTAAACCAGGTGGATAGTTACCAGTTCGACGAAATTTCAATTGGCTGTAGTGGCAGCCGCTATTACAAACGTGATGTGCAAATTTGTTTGCCTGAGTTTGATAAAAACAAGGCACTAATACCAGGCAGGATAATTGGAAATTTTAAAATAGTATCCGGTACTACCAGCGTGTTTTATTTAACCAGAACGAAGACCGCTTTATTTTATATCATCATTAAAAATGGGGATAGCCCTCCTTTAAAAATTGAAAGCATTCGCACTTCCCTTCAGGATGCGGCATTGGTATCATACCTGGAAAAAGGTAAAAAATACAAACTGCTCCTGGGCGATTCTCTTGCTGCTTTTGCGAACTACGATCTTCAAACATTTAAAGATAGCATTAGCATAAAGCGTACACTAAACTATGGCAATGTATATACCAACTCAAAACAAACCTTTAATAAAAACAGACAGGATAATAATTGGTGGATATGGCCTGCGATTATTTTAGCCGGATTGGTTTTAAGTTTCTTAACCTATCGGCTAACCGGAGATATCAATAAACCAAGTAAATAATTTAGTCCGTCTGTATCTTTACGCTATGATCATTTACAACGTAACTACAAAAGTAGATAAAGCCATCCAGGATGAATGGCTGAACTGGCTTAAAGAAGAGCACATCACAGACATATTAAATACCGGCTGTTTTACAAAAGCCAATATTTTACGATTATTGGAAACTAATGATACCGAAGGACCAACCTATGCAATTCAATACCATGCGGAAAGCAAGGCTTTGTACAATATATATATTGAAAAGTATGCGGTCATAATGCGGCAAAAATCAATTGATAAATGGGGAGGCCAGTTCATTGCATTCAGATCTGTGATGCAGGTTGTTAACTAAATGTGTAAAATAAAAAAAACACTTTTGTACAATAAAAATCCGGCTTACATTCCCACCAAAACCGCATGGGAAGCGGATCCTCAATTACCAAACGTACAAAACACACGCCCGCAGGGCATTTCAGGAGATTCAACAATTTAACTGCTGGTATTTTACAATAGCGATTTTTCTGAAACCCCTTATTCCATGGGGTTTACAGCGATTTTTTAAGTAATAAAATCAAGATAAAAAATTTTGTTGCAAGTAAAAACCGTCTATATTTGTTGCAGTAAAAATTTCAAAATACTTAATTATGAACAAAGCAGAATTAATCGCAAAAATTGCTGACGATGCAGGCATTACAAAAACACAAGCTAATGCAACTTTAGATTCTTTTGTAGAAGCGGTAACTAAGACTTTAAAAGGTAATGGCAAAGTTACTTTGGTTGGTTTTGGTACTTTTTCCGTATCGAAAAGAGCAGCCCGTAACGGACGCAATCCACAAACTGGTGCTGTTATTAAAATCAAAGCGAAGAAAGTAGCTAAATTTAAAGCTGGTAAAGAATTATCTTCCAAATTGTAATGATTGCACAACCACATTAAAAAAAGCAAGACGTAAAGTATGTCTTGCTTTTTTATCTTATTAAATTTCACTTAAACAAATACAAATATGGGACGCGGAGATATTAAAACTAAAAAAGGTAAAATTACTAAAGGTTCTTTTGGAAAATCAAGACCGGCCAAACCAGCTAAGAAAGCTGCGGTAGCAAAAAAGGCTGACTAATAAAAAATTGACCGGTTGATTGTTTGGATATAATTTTCAACTGGTCAACCTTTTCAAATCTTATAACATTTCATTAAGGCTATTACCTTTCTATCTTTAATATTATGCCATCCTATGAGTGTAGCCCCCTGATAGCCACATGCTAAAATCAGGCGTTGTTTATAGCACGCAAAACTGTATTACTAAATCCTTCTTTCGGTTAACTAAAAATAACTTACGAAAATTAATTAATTTTCTCCCCACTTTCCCTTTCCCCAATTCTACTCGTTTTCCTTTTGCTCGTTCACTGCAATACGATGTTAAATACAATCATTTTTGATGTGTGAAATAAAAGTATATTTATTTAAATTTCACTAAATGAAATTTCCGGTATAAATAATGGCAGGTTGTAAAAAGGGTATCTTCAAAACTTTCTGAAGATACCCTTGCAAATTTATTTATAACAATTATATGCCCATTGATCCCATGCTGCCAAAGCCAATTGCTGCAAATAATATAGCGCCTAAAATAGCACTAATCACCAAGGTTACTCCAATCATAACCAGGAAGGCTACCAGCAAATAAATCACTTTTTTATCTTCTGGTGTTTTCTTCAAAGGACCCACACCGAGGTACATTATGTAAACAGAATATATCCACGCCGCAAATTTCAGTAAGCCTCCAAGCACTGGTATAAAACCTAATAAGCCTGCTATATATGAGGGTGTTCCGGAATAAGCGACCAACTGTGCAGATTTGTTAAGATCCTTTTCTGAACCAAAACTTGGCGCCAATAAATCAACAATGTAAACCGAAAAATAATACCCCAAAACAGTGGAAACAAATGCGATTATAGCCGTCACCAGGAAGAAGGAGAGGCCAATAACTCCGGGAAAAAGAAAGCCTGTTAACAAGGGGCCTACTGCTGAAATAATTGCCAGTGGTAACACATAGCTCATTAATAGAGATTGAGGGGTTGCAGTCTCATTGTCAATAACATCCCATTCAGTTTTGGGAGTTATCAAAATGTTTTTTACTCGATCGATTAGATTCATGTTTAAAGGTTTTAGTTTATCAAACAGTTAAAATATAGAAAAAAACTGAATGTTTACAAACCTTTAAAGCTTTATTTATGCCTAACCCGGTTATCAGCCCATATCCGGGGATTCTTCTGTCCGTTCATAATTCGCTAGCAGGCTCTCCAGTTCAGCGACACGACTGGTTTGCAGCGTAAGCATCATGTTGCGATTGTTCACATCGATCAATTGCGATTGCAGGTCCACTAGTTGCGACTGCAGGTAGGCGTAATCCTGTTTAAGATTTTCCATCTGGGCTTCGGCACTTACGTTTTCATTTAGCCCCTGTTGCTTTCCTGTTACCATATATGTAGACCCGGCTGCCTGCCGTTGCAAGTCAATCATATTGCGCTTCAATTCCTTCAGTTCTTTTAGCTGCTCATCCACAGTACTTCGATATTCATTTGCTTCCGATAACATAGACTGAAGCATTTGGATTTCATTATCCCGGCTATAGATGATTCTGGCATAGTCTTCCAGCCTCGCCTCATAGCTTTTATTTTCAGCCACCAGCTTTCTGAAAGTTGCCAACAAATCTGTATTATCTGTACCGTCCATTGTTAGGTTATATTAAAATTGGCTGTATTGAAAAATGAGCAATGCGACAAATATCAGGATAGTTTACGATTCAAAAACGATTGGAAAGATATTGACTTTAAAACGAAAAAGCCTCCGTTTTTTACCGGAAGCTTTTTTATAAAATAATTCTATGATTTAGCCCTTTACGAGGGTTCCTACATTCTCACCGGTTACTACCTTTAACAGATTTCCTTGCTTATTCATGTCAAATACAATAATCGGCAGTTCGTTTTCCATACATAGAGTAAAGGCTGTCATGTCCATTACTTTCAAGTTTTTGTTAATACATTCTGCAAAAGATATGTTTTTAAATTTAGTAGCAGTTGGATCCTTTTCAGGGTCTGCAGAATAAATGCCATCCACTCTTGTACCCTTTAAAATAACATCAGCCTTTATTTCAACAGCTCTCAAAGAACCAGCAGTGTCAGTGGTGAAATATGGATTACCGGTACCAGCGCCAAAAATTACTACCCTTCCCTTTTCCAAATGCCGGATCGCTCTGCGACGGATATAAGGCTCGGCAATTTGTTCCATTTTGATGGCACTTTGAAGCCTGGTGAAAACCCCCGCCTTTTCCAAACCACTTTGCAACGCCATACCATTTATTACTGTTGCAAGCATACCCATATAATCTCCCTGGGCTCTTTCAATACCAGTTTCAGCCTCATTCATACCGCGATATATATTGCCGCCTCCAATTACAATTGCTACCTCTACACCCAATTCAATGATACTTTTTACATCCTCTGCATACCTGGAAATAACCTTGCTATCCAGACCAAAATTTTTATCTCCCATTAATGATTCACCTGACAATTTGAGTAGTATTCTTTTGAATTTGGGCACCATATTTTTAAGTTTATGCGAAGATATATTTTTAAAATTGTTTCACTGGCTTAATTGAATAGAAGATAGCGTGTTTTGATGCGCATTGCAAATATGCCGGATGGTTTAAACCTAAAGCTGGCATCGATAACCTGCATTCCCGGCAAGGCATAAAAAAAGCGAAACTTGAGTTTCGCTTCTTTAAAAATATTTAGGAAATTAGCCCAATGCTACTCTTTTAAATTCGATAACTTTTAAGTCAGCATCTATGCTTTTCAGGTAATCAGCAACGCTTTTGCTGTTATCCTTTACAAATGCCTGAGCCATCAAAGTATTGTCTTTAAAGAATTTATTAACCTTACCAACTGCGATTTTTTCAGCCATTTCTGCAGGCTTGCCTTCAGCTTTAATTTGCTCAATAGCGATATCTCTTTCTCTTGCAATTGTTTCCGGTGCAATAGAAGTTTCATCCACTGCAAGCGGATTCATTGCAGCAATTTGCATTGCCACGTCCTTACCTGCATCAGCTGCATCTTTATTAAAACCAACCAACACACCCATACGGTTTGCACCGTGAATGTAAGAAGCAACATAAGCTGCTTCAACTCTTTCGAACTTAATGGCAATTTTTTCTCCGATTGCTGCCAACTTATCATTGATCAGTTCAGAAACTTTTGCGCCATTGATTTCTACTTCATTTAACTCTTCCGCAGATTTTACATTGTTTGCAATCGCAGCATCCATGATGCTTTGTGTGAAAGCAACGAAGTCAGCATTTTTGCTAACAAAGTCAGTTTCGCAACTGATGCAAACGATGATACCTGTTTTGTTGTCAGCAGTAGTTTTAGCCAGAATAACGCCTTCTTTTGCTTCACGATCGCTACGTTTTGCAGCAACCTTCTGTCCTTGTTTACGTAACCAGTCAATGGCTGCTTCAAAATCGCCATTGCTTTCTGTTAATGCTTTACGGCAGTCTAACATGCCGGCACCTGTTGATTGACGCAGCTTATTGATATCGGCTGCAGTTATTGTTGCACTCATGATAATATGTTTAGCCCCAAACCCATTAAGAGGTTGCTAACCCCAGTGTTTGGGAATTTTTAATAATTCAATTTTTAATGAACCAATGACTTTAAAGCCATGGTTCAAAAAGGATTTACAGTAAAAGTGAGCCGATCGCTATCAGTTGACGCAACGATGTTAAATGGTAGTACCATCGCTGTATACAAAATGGAACTGGTCACCCTATGCATTCCTTCAAATCTGGAAGAACAGTTGCGGTCCTTATCTTGGTCCCCCTGGAGCTCCACCACCTGCTGGCCTTCTACCACCTGCACCAGGTCCTGGTACACGACGTTTAGTTGGTGCTGCACCTCTTGCTCTTTTGTTTCTGTCATCACCACCATCAGCCTTTTCTTCAAAACGGGCTGCTTTTGATTCTGCGCTTTCGTCACCGTCAGAGCTGCTATCATCTTCATCCTTTTCTGCCTGACGCTCTGCCAAACCTTCTGCGATTGCTGCTACGATGTAGTTAACAATGATTGCGATTGATTTGGTTGCATCATCATTTGCAGGAATCGCAAATTCAACTTTATTAGGATCACAGTTGGTATCTACCATACCAAAAGTGGTGATGTTCAAACGCTTTGCTTCTGCCAATGCGATGTGCTCATGTCCGATATCCACTAAAAATAATGCTGCTGGTACACGACTGATTTGTGCGATACCACCTAACACTTTCTCCATTTTATCCTTATCACGGGTCAATGTTAAACGCTCTTTTTTAGTAAGATTGTCAATGCTTCCGTCATTCAGCATTTTTTCGATGCTCTGCATTTTCTTAACACTCTTACGAACGGTATTGAAGTTGGTAAGCATACCACCTAACCAACGCTCAGTAACGTAAGGCATGTTAATGCGCTTGGCGCAATCAGAAACGATTTCTTTTGCTTGCTTTTTTGTGGCAACAAACATGATCTTTTTACCGCTTTTTGCAATTGATTTCAATGCAGCAGCAGTTTCCTGTAAACCTTCTACGGTTTTGTTCAGGTCGATAATGTGAATACCTTTTTTCTCAGCAAAAATGTAAGGCAACATTTTAGGGTTCCACTTCTTTTTTAAGTGACCAAAGTGAACACCTGCTTCAAGAAGTTGCTGTTGTAAGGAAGTATTATTTTCCATTATAATAATTTGAAAATTTGAAAATTTGAAAATTTGAAAACGAATAGCCATAGCTCCCATTCAGGGAATAGAGGCTTAACGTTTGCTGAACTGGAAGCTCTTTCTTGCTTTTTTACGACCTGGCTTCTTACGCTCAACAGCACGTGGATCTCTTTTCAATAATCCTGCTGCTTTTAGTGCCGGACGGTAGTCTGCACTTACTTCAAGTAAAGCACGGGCAATACCCAATTTGGTTGCTTCAGCTTGTCCTTTGATACCACCACCCTGTGCATTTACAACAACATCAAATTTATCAGAAGATTCTACCGTTTTAAGCGGAGCTTCTACCTGGTTTTGAAGGTAAACTAAAGAGAAGTAATTTTTGTAATCTTTGCCATTGATCGTGATTTTGCCATCACCCTTGCTCAGGAACACACGGGTTACAGCTTCTTTACGACGACCCACCGCATTTTTTTGCTTTTCCATTGTATAAATTATTATTTATTCTCCGCCGCAGCGGAGAGGGAGGTTTTAAAATTTAAGTTCTGCTGGTTTTTGTGCTCCATGAGGATGCTCGGTACCAACGTATACAAATAACTTTTTGTACATTTTACGTCCTAAACGATTTTTAGGCAACATCCCTTTGATCGCTCTTTCGATGATTACTTCCGGACGACGCTTTAAAAGGTCTTTCGCAATTTCTTCTTTACGGCCACCTGGATAACCACTGAAATTGTCATATACTTTTTCGTTCAGCTTATTGCCGGTAAATTTTACCTTATCGCAATTGGTTACAATTACATAATCTCCGCAGTCAACGTGTGGAGTGTAATAAGCTTTGTTCTTGCCACGAAGCATGGCAGCAATCCTTGAACACATACGTCCAACGGTTTGATTAGTACCATCAATCACATACCAGTTGTGAATAACGGTAGCCTCGTTCGCATGTTTGGTGGTGAAATGTAGTTTACTCATTGTGTTTATTTTTAAGTGACGCCCTCGCTATCCCGAAGGCTTTTTTAAATGGACGGCGAAGGTAGGTGGCTATATTTTAATTTCCTACAAATTGAGTAAGTATTTTTTAGCGCACCTTTGCAACTAATTGATTTACAGTAATAATTTTGCTTCAATAATTTAAACGATATCTAAATTGGTCTTGATTAGACCATGAAAGCGAACTATGATGATGCGTAAAATACTTCCGACCTGGTTAAAATGAGAGGATTGTTCCATTTGTAATTGTAAAATCAGCATAGATACCCCGGCAGTATGATAACAGGATTGATCATTTAGGGAAGGTGGTAAATGCGGTTTAAAATTTATAGTCACAGCTACTTTGAAAATTAAAAGCAAAAAGCCAATTCAAATAAATGAATTGGCTTTTTGGAAAAAATATTGCCTTGAATTATTGGGCAGTTACGATATATGTATTTGAAAAGAAATTGACTACAATTTTGTAATCTCCTGCGGTGCCAGGATTAGGAGTATTGGATCCTGGAACTGCCCCATCTGATAACAAGGTACCTCCGGTTGCACTTGTGCCGCCGAATTTATGATCCCAATTACCATTCAATGGTAAAAACAGGTAACCTCCTGAACCTTTTAATGGAAGGGTAAGTTCGAAAGTTGAATTATCTAACTGGGCAAACTGCTGTGACGGAGTTGGAACAGGATTACTCCAATTACCATCGGTTGCATCACCCACAATATATAAGTTGGCTGGAATTGCTACCCCTGTATAAGGAGTTACTGTATACGTATTAGTCAAAAAGTTTACTACGATTTTATAGGTACCTCCTACAGCGGGTGCAGGGGTGTTTGAGCCCGGCACAGCACCATCTGCAAGCAATGTACCGCCTGTTTCGTTAGATCCGCCAAATTTATGATCCCAACTTCCTGCAACCGGTAAGAACAAATAACTCTCACCAGCTTTCAGATTAACAATGGCACCATAGGAAACCGCATCTAAACGTTTAAATTCTTGTGTAGGTGATAAGCCTGCGCTATTGTTCCATCCTAAGGGTGTAGCACCGCCGACAATATATAAATGGCCCGGAATTGTAGCTGTGTAGGGAGTTACTTTGTAAATGCCAGTTTGGAAGTTCACAATTATCTGATAGAGACCATCAGTTGCAGGAGCCGGTGTATTAGCACCCGGAACTGCACCATCACTTAATAAGGTTCCTTCAGTTGCACTGGCACCACCAAATTTATGATCCCAGTTTCCGGCAACAGGTAAGAATAAATAACTCTGTCCAGCCTTTAAATTCACAACAATTCCATAAGAAACTGCATCTATCCTTGTAAACTGTTGAGACGGAGAAATAGTGGCATCATTTGTCCATCCTAAAGGGGTAGCACCACCAACTATATATAAATTTGCTGGAATAGGCACAAATGTAGTTGTGTTTATAGTAACTACGTTAGAGAAAACCAGGGGCTTTGTATAATCTGTACCAAGATAACTCACTATCCTGTACTCAAGATTTTTGGTAGCTCCACCTATTATTCCACTTGTAATTGCAGCTGCATTTAAATCACTGACTGTAATAGCTGATGCAAGTCCGTTGCCATATTTTATAATCTGGGGAGCAGCAAAATTGCCACCCACAGTATCAAATTGCAAAGCATAATTAATGATATTGGCGCCATAATTACTTGCATTCCATTTAAAAGAAATTGCAGTGCTGGTGGCATTTGCCACCAATAATACTACAGGACTTGTGGAAGAAGGCACCAACGTAATAGGAACCAAATAGGATTTGATATTGACTTTGATGACGTTAGATTTTAACTGCTCGTTATTATTGGCATAAGATGAAGTTACTCTTATATCAAAGCTAAATGTTTGACCAGGGGCAAATCCAAAGTCCGCTAAAATATTGTTCAATTGCTGGCCTGTAAAGGAGATATCAGGAGCTCCCTGAACTGTTCTGGTAATTTTTTTTGTAAAACCCCTCCCTGCTGAATCTATTTCAAGAATAAACTTTTGCGTAGCTGAATCAGTCGCATACTGAGGATTAGTCCAGGCAAAACTGGCAACCACTTTGTTAGAATCGCTGGGTGTAGGTGATATATTGGTTGCAGAACTGGTTAATACCGGCGCAGTTCCATTGGCATAAAAAGGCAGGTCTTCAACTTTCTTACAGGATGAATACATAAATATTACGCCTGTTACGAGAAGAAGATATTTGAAAATATTTTTCATAATAATTAATTTAGAAAATTATACACTTTGTTTATCAGATAAGCCCATTACAATTTGGTAACAGCATATTTACCTCTTTGGAAGTCAACGCTTATTTTGTATTGGCCAGCAGCTGCAGGACCAGGAAACCCTGGATCGGAATCCTTTAATTCAAAATCACCACCATCCCAGGCTCCGCCAGTCAGCATATGGTACTGGGTACTCCAATCACCTTGCTTCTGAATGAGTTTATATGCACCTCCCCCTTTAAAATTTACTGTTAGTTCATAAAGTGTATTCGAAACCCTTGTAAATTTCTGACTTACATCATACGGCGTTCCCAATGGATTGGCGTATCCGGAAACAGTTGCATCACCGGTAAGCCACAATGTGCCATCTGTTGGCGGGGCAACTACGGGTGGAATAGCATAAGGCGTAACTGTGTATTTTAATACATTAGAATACAATATCGCACTTGAATTTATCAACGATGACCTCAACCTCAGTTCTATGTTGTGCGACATGCCTGGAACAAGCTGTAATTGATTTAACAGGTAACCGTTAAATTCGGATACTAAAAATGATTTACTCAATTCTTTACTAATGGCAACAGTTTGCTTTTTATTGCTGGTAAAATTTGAGCCGGTTGTATCAATTTCCACCTGGTAACTTACATCCTGCGAACTGATTCCTGTGTTCATTTTATAGTCGGGGTTCGTCCAGCTTAGTACAAGAGCCTCTTTATCTTTGTTGCCAAAAGCAAGTGGTAATGCTGAGGTAGTAACGGACGAAGTCAATACGGGATTTGTGCCACCTTCATAATAGACCTTATTCTCATCTTTTTTACAGGAAGCAATCAATGCAACCAGTAAAGACAAGAAGAATAATTGTTTTAATATTTTTTTCATTTTTTCTGATTTTAGCTGTTGATTAATACCCGGCGTTTTGAGTCAGGTTAGGATTAGATGTTCTTACAGTAGTAGGTACCGGAAAAAGATTGAACTTGCTGTCTACAGCAGTACCAGACGACACCCCACCTTTCCATGGCCATAGATAGCTACCAGTGGTAAGCAATCCGTAGCGTATAAGATCTGTACGACGGTGACCTTCCCAATACAATTCTCTGCCTCTCTCATCTAAAATAGTACGGTTCGCATCGTTGCTTACAAGGAACGAAGAATTGAAGGGTGTTGCCCCGGCTCTTGTTCTGATGGTGTTTATATAAGTCAATGCTGTAGCCATATCTCCACCTGTCCCACCCTTTGCTACCGCTTCGGCATAAATCAGGTACATTTCTGATAATCTAAAAATTGGGAAATCAATATCTGCAAAATCCTTTTTCACATCAGAAACCGCACCACCATCTGAACGGACGTTTCTGAATTTCATAACATGAAGTCCATTTTTAAAATCACTTACATCGTTGATTGCAAGCTGTGCGTCTGTTGGTTTAAATTTTGACGTGGTAAAAAGTGCCCTCTTATCTGTGGCACCAGAAAGATCTGGAAATAAATCTGCTAAAGCTTTTGTTGCCCTGTAACCAGACCAACCACTGGCAACACCATATTCATCATGATCATCTCCGGAGGCAGCATGTGCCAGAAATGTTGTATTGCCATATGCCTGGGTACGCAACCCATCGCAATTGATGACAAATATAAATTCGTTCGTTCTTTTCTCATTATCTGCCATGAAAAGCTGCGGATAGTTTGGCTGCAACGTGTAACCGCCCCCAATTACTTTTTTAGCGTAGGTAACCGCTTCTGTGTATTTTGGAGTGCCAGTGTAAACCTGCGCATTCAAATATAAACGAGCTAATAATGCCCAGGCAGCACCTTGGTCTACACGCCCATACTCCATGGTCTTAACCGGTGCCAAATCAGCATCAATAGCTTTCAGTTCTGTTTCGATATAGGCAAACAATTCAGCCCTGTTTTTTTCGCCAGGCAAATCAGTACCAACCAAATTTGTTTCGTCAATAAATGTTGATTTACCAAAAAGGTCCAGCATCACCCAGTAGTTAAACGCTCTTAAAAAACGAGCTTCAGCCCTTGACTTTTTGATATCAGAGGCTTCGTTACCAGTAATACCCCTTGAAGCAAGTTTGTCATCTGTTGATTCCCGCAAGTATTCATTTATTAGTGTGATGTTGTAGATGGGCCTTGCATAAATACCCTTGATAAACGGATCTGCACTTGTCCATTTCAAATCATGAAAATCATGTATTGTCTGATCATTCCAGGATACAACAGCTTCATCCGTTGGCAATTCCTGGCAATTGAAGAACATCCGGATAAAAGCTACCTGTGAACCCTCATCCAATCCACCTCCTATATCGGGCGAGCCGGCAGGGCCCTGGTTACCTGTGATGGACAATGTTCCATAGATTTTTGCCAGGATCATTTTATACCCCATCGCCGAATTGTAGGTAGTAGCAGGCGTTAGATCATTTACCGGAACCAGGTCCAGTTTCTTCGAACAGGACGTTGCTGCAGCAATTACAACAAAGACCGTTAATAATTTTATGAGCATTCTATTTTTCATATCACTAAGTTTAAAAAATTAAAAATCTAAGTTTGCGCCAATAGAGATTATTCTTGGTCTGGGATAAATTCTGTTGTCGGTTCCTTCTGCGCTGGAATTCTCGGGATCTAATCCAGAATACTTGGTAATTACAAAAACGTTTTGTACACTTCCTGACAAACGTAATGTGCTTCTGTTGTTGAACACCTTTCCAACATTGTAACCAATATTGATATTGTCAAGCCTTACAAAAGAAGCATTCTCAATGTACAGATCTGACAGATAACGGTTGTTTATGAATTTGTTGTCTAGGTAATTCACAGATGCGTTGCCGATGAAATTCAGCGGATTTTTAATTGCATTTAAAACGCTGTTACTTGAATTGTAATTATTGTATAGGTAGTTACCAATCATAGCATGTGCCGCTATTCCAAGACTCCACTGCTTATAGGAAACTTGAGTGTTGAAGCCCAAAAGGAAATCTGCAGCTGGTTGTTTATACAGGTAACGGTCGTTGTCATCAACTACTCCATCCCTATTGATGTCTTCGTATAAACCTTCAATGGCAAGGCCGGTGGACTTATCGTATACCTGTTTAAAAACAAAAAAAGTATTTGGAGCATATCCTACAGCAAATTTTCCGATCTTATTTCCGGTACCGCCGCTTATCGGGCTTACATCCAGGCCATTGAATGTGGGATCCGGCTGCGCTAAGAGTTTAGTGATTTTTCTCTCGTTATATGTTAGATTAAATCCGAGGTCCCAGGTAAGTTTCTCGGTTCTTACAGGGTTCGTATTCAGTGTAAATTCAATCCCTTTATTTTCAACATTACCAACATTGGTAGTTATTTGAATGTCGAAATTAGAGCCTGGAGCTAACTGAACAGGGCTTAAAAGATCCTTTGTTTTCTTTTCGTAAACTTCGATGGAGCCTGATATCCTGTTTTTTGCAAAAGCAAAGTCTAATCCTAAGTTGGTAGTGGTAGTGGTTTCCCATTTTATGTTTTTATCATAAGCTCCTGGTCTCAGGAAACTGTAATAAGTATTCCCAAACATGTATTGGGCAGTAGATGTTCCTTGTGAATACACAGGCAGATAAGTGTAATTTCCAATTCCATCCTGCTGTCCGGTAACACCCCATCCTGCACGAATTTTCAATTCGTTTACAAAGCCGCTATTTTTAAAAAACTCTTCTTTCAGTTTCCATGCAATTGCTCCGGCAGGGAAATAACCAACCCTGTTGTCGGGTGAAAATTTAGAACTTGCATCTCTTCTTATGGAACCGGTTAAAAGGTATTTATTATTAATCGTTAAGTTCATTCTTCCGAAATATGATTCAAGTGCATTTTCCGGCTTGTCGTTAACAAACACAGGTTCTGAACCGGGTATCAATTTCCAGTCACGGCCGTAAGCAGCATAATTGGTAACATCAGTATAAAAATTCTGATAGCTATGACCAGCCAAAAGATCTATTTTACTGTTTATAAATTTCAGGTCTTTGTTATAAAACAATGAAATATCGGCGAGGGTATTGCTTTTGCGTTGTACATAATTACTATACCTTCCGGCGGTTTTGTAATCAGTTGCCATTGAAGAATCCTTTGAATCAGTACCACGGCCGCGGGCAAAATCGGTCCCAAGGTTAACCAAAAGGTGTAAATCAGGTAAAAAATGCATTTTGTAGTCTAACTGAATATTACCCACGAAACGGTTAACACCCGAACGGTTATCCCTTAATTCCAATAAAGCCAGTGGATTGCGATTTGACAGATCAATCGGTTTGCCATTTGCCTGCAACCATTCATAGTAACCACCATACTTTGCAGTATTGCTATAAACGGGTTGAGTAGGATCAAACGAAGTTGCATTTCCAATAGCTCCTTCATCGGCAAAACGGTTACTGGTATGCGCAAACTTCATTGCTACATTCACCGAAAGATGATCATCAAAAAACTTTGGAGATAAATTCAATGACGTTGATATTCTTTCAAATTTATTTGTTTTCAAAATTCCTTGCTGGTCTAAATAACCCAATGACATCCGAAACGGCAAATCAAAAGTATTGTCACCAATACTACCAGATGCGCTGATGTTATTGTCATTGCCAATTGCATTTTGATATATTGCTTTCTGCCAATCTGTATTGGCTGTTCCCAGTAAATCTTTATATGTATTATTTCCGGTTTTGGTGGCGTCTTCGTTTATGATTGTTCTTATTTGATCACCTGTTAATACTTTTACCTGGGTTGGATTTGAGCTGTTTGATACCTGGGTATTGAAATTGTACCGGATCTTTCCCTTTTTACCTTTTTTTGTGGTGATGATCAAAACGCCATTAGAAGCTCTTGAACCATACAATGCCGTTGCAGATGCATCTTTCAATACACTCATCGACTCAATGTCATTGGGGTTAATGGTATTTAAAAAATTACCCGACCCCGCAATATCATTACCTGCAACCGGTACCCCGTCTATCACAATTAAAGGATCATTGCTTGCATTTAATGATGCACCACCTCGTATTCTTATTGTACTACCGCCGCCGGCAGAACCACCGCCGGTTGTTACTTGCAAACCTGCAACTTTCCCCTGTAGCAATTGCTCAGAAGACTGAATGTTACCTTTTTGAAAATCTTTTGCAGTCACAGAAGTAACAGCACCAGTTAAATCAGATTTTTTACGGGTTCCGTAAGCTACCACTACCACTTCATTTAAATCTCTTCCGGCACTTGCGGTAAGACTAACATCCATAAATGAGCCAGAAACAGGGATTTCCTTCATGCCGAAACCTATAGAAGTAAATACCAAAATAGTGCCATCTGCAGGAACGGTTAATTTAAAGGTACCATCGCTGGCTGTTTGAGTTCCGGTACCGGATCCTTTTACCTTAACCGTTACACCCTGAACAGGTGAACCATCTTTTGAATCGGTCACTTTACCGGAAACTACATTTTGCGCCATGGCTGCCATTGAAAGTAGCAGGAACGCAACTGTTTGCATGACAAGCTTGCAAAGCCTTTGCATGTTCTTTTTCATTTGTGAAATTTTTCTTTTTTAATGGCCGGGGAAATATTGGCAAAAACGAGAGGTGTTGGAAAGTATCAATTTACATAGGGTAAAAAGTAACTCTTCAAACAAGCAGGCATTTTCGTTTTATTTCATATAACAACCATTATCGTTTGTAAAATAAAGGTTTTTTAATAAAGTGTATTTTTTACACATTTAAATGTGTAAAAGTTACACAATGTAAGACGTTTTTTTGTAACTTAAAATATTTGTTAAAGAAAATTTTTAAAATATTTTAATCAAACAAAAAGCTTAAAAATATGATAACATAAAGATGAGCGATTGCAATTAATTTTCGCTGCTTTAATCGGCAAATAAAGCATTGGCGCTAAAAATCAATGCCTACAAATTTCTTCTTACGATTCTCATATTTTTCATAATCAAATTTGTACAATTTACCAGGCCTGTGTGAAACGTCCTGTTCCATCTCATTTAAATCAATCAGAAAATCCATGGAGAAGAATTTTTTGCGAAAGTTTCGCCTGTCCAGTTTGATATCCAAAATAGCTTCATATAAGTTTTGAAGATCTCTTAACGAGAATTTTTTAGGTAATAAATTAAAACCAAGTGGATGCTCCTGTACTCTTTTTTGCAATTGTTGCAGGCAGGTATCAAAAATCTGCTGGTGATCAAACGCAAGATCTGTTACACTTTTTACATCATGCCAATGTAGTTCGTTGTCAAGGATATTTAGCTTATGGTGTTGCACATTGATCAGCGAACAATAGGCAACGGTTACAACCCTGCCTGCCGGGTGCCGGTTTACTGTTCCAAACGTGCTCACCTGCTCCAGGTACACATCACTTAAACCGGTTCTTTGTTTTAAAATGCGGTAAGCCGAAGCATCAAGATCTTCGCTTGGAAAAACAAGATCGCCCAATAATGACCATTTACTAGAATACTTTTTCAAATCACTCCTGATAAGCAACACTTTTAATTTCGCCTCATCAAAACCAAAAATGATGCAATCCACTGATAATGCGATCCGATTGGTATTTTCTACCTCAGACTGTATAACCTCCAATGATTTAGTTGGCTTTAATTGATCCATTTTTTCGTCTTGTAACATGTAAGCTCGTATTATTGATTCGTAAGATTGAGCGGAATTCTGAAATTTTTACCAGCCACCACTGTAAATTTAGCTCCGGGCCCAATACTTTGAGGTGTATTTAAAATACACTCTCCACCCGATTGTGGATTCACTAAAATTTCAGTCCCGGATGGAAGTGGTGTTGGCGGAATTCTGTTGTAACTCCAGTTTGAAGCATTTGTCCAATTACCATTTCCAATAAATGAATATACGGTAGTTGGTTGATACACATACACATGGTACTCTCCTGGCGCCAATGTAATAGTTTGCAAACTACCGGGCACATTAAAAGTACTTCCTGTTGATCCGTTGATCCCATTACCTATCCCATTACCTACATAATTATACCAGTCTCCTGTAACTTGAAAACTAATGCTTCTTGTTTGTTCCACTACATCCAGGTTGGCAACAATAGTCACTTTCATACCCGTGCTGATAGGATCCGCTATCTGAAAAGTTCTAAACAGTCCCCCATTATCAAAAAAGTCGTAGCTAAAACCAGTACTATTGAATACATTGGGATTGGATATTCGAAGGTTGATTAACCTGGAATACACATTAAACAATTTTAGCCGGTTAACATCTGTCATATATTCCCAATGAGGTGGCTTATTAGAAACATTAGATCCTCCAAAATCAAGTGGAATATCATAGCCTCTTTCGCCAAATTGCCAAATCATTTTTGGCCCGGGGACTGTAAAAAATACAGCGGCTGCTGCGGCCTGTCTTTCCAGCGCAGTGGCCAGATTTTTTACATCATACCCTGGTGCAACATTACCAAATTGCAAATTTTTATACATCAATCTTTCCTCATCATGGCTTTCCATATACCCCATTTCCGACGGAGCAGCAAATTGCTGTTGTGTGCTATTATAAACGATTTTAGAAAAGTCTGAACCAGCCGGATATCCCATTGTGCCTTGATTATAAGCGTAATTATTATTCCCCCATAAAAGAAATCCAATGGTAGAATAGACTTGTTCCTCCTGTCGTTGTGTACCCAAAAATTCAAGTATCATATAAGCGTCAGGAAATAACTGATTTACATAATTATAATACCTGGTAAGATTAGTGACACGGGTTCCATCATAATCTTCTATCGTGGTAGAAGTAGAAACTTTTTGAGTAAATCCTTTTGCCAGGTCGAGGCGATATCCGTCAATTTTATATTCTGTTATCCAATATTCCAATGCCCGCTTTACCCAGTTTTGTGTGACAGTGGCAGTATGTTTTAAATCCTGGAAAAAAGGATATGCGTGAGGCGTCACAGCATTTAGCCAGGGATTGTTTGCAGCAGGACGGTTATTAGCGGCATCCCAATATAGTTTACCCTGCGGTGTATTATAAGCATCAATATGATTATAAACGACATCTAATATTACTGCAATCCCATTCTTATGACAGAGATCAACGAATTCCTTAAACTTATCTTTGGTTCCATACGCTTTATCGAGGGCTAAATAAAAGGTTGGATTATAGCCCCAGCTTTCATTTCCACTAAATTCATTTACAGGCAATAATTCAATTGCATTGATGCCCAATCTTTTAAAATAACTGATGGTGTCAATCAGCATCTGGTAATTACGTGCATCACCAAAATCACGTACCAATAATTCATAAGTAATCAAATTTCGTTTGTCTGGCTTTACAAAATTTTTAACCTGCCAGTTATAAGGTGCTGCACAAGTTTGCAATACACTTACAATTCCATTGATGCCTGCCGAAACGTTGATGTTGGTGGGATAAGGCTTCAGATTTGGATAAGTTGTAGCAGGAATATACTGGTCATTCCAGGGATCCAGCACCTTCTCTGAGTACGCATCCGCCATATAAATACCGTTATCAACCAGGTATTCAAATGCATACTCAGTGCCTCCTGTTAACCCATGAATGGTTAACCAGTAATAATTTCCGTCAGGCGTTTTATTCATCTGGTATTGCGCCTGTGGCCTCCAGTCATTATTTGGAAAATCACCCAATACAACGGCATTGAGCTTATTGGGAGCATATAAAACAAGCGTCACAGAATCGCAACCCGGCCAGTAATTGATTCCCTCTCTAACGCCGGAAGGCAAAACCAGCACTGTATTGGGCGGTGTTAGATAAAACTGAATGGTATCATAATAACTTATGCCCGCCACAACCAGCTCTGCAATAATTTTTTGATCTCCGGTGATTACAACAGTAGGACTACCGGAAATTGATGTAGCACCTGTGATTGGCCCGGCTACCTTAGTGCCATTAAAATAAAGGTTTAGAGTCCCTGCATTGCTAGATGCAATTGCCGTCACAGGCACCGACTGTCCAACATTTGCAGTAACTGCTTCATTCGATAAATTAAAAGCGGGTATAATAACAGGTAGAGTGAACTGAATGTGATTGGCACCGGGATCAAAAATGGGTACAAACATATCGCTCCCATCCGTATTTCTTTGTGCCAGATTTCCTGTACTATCTCTGAAAATAAATGCCAGTTTCAATATGGTTTCACCAACCGGCACTCCGCCTGCTGCTGCATTAAAATATGCTCTTGGATTATTAATTGTGAACGACCATTTATCGTTGCCCAATGAAGTGGCTATCGGAGCTGTTGCTGTGCCCCAGGTAGTGGGCGTATAGCGCCATCTCGCATTATCGGTACTTAAATTGGTTACTACGCCAAGATGCATGTAAACTGGGCCAGTAAATCCAAGTAATCCCTTGTTACCTTTGGTTGCATCTACCGTTATGGTTATAGGAGCATTATCCGATGGAAATTGCGGTGCCCAGGATAGTAATTGAGCATGTAACCCGATAATCGAAAATAGGGCACACAGCAAGGCAATCCATTTTTTCATATAACAACATTTAATGTGTAAATCTAACACATTATTAATTACTCCAAAAAAAATTAAGTGATTATATTTTTATATCCCAACTTTTTTTATGTTACCAGATTTATCATTTAATTGTTGATGGTAAAAAAAGATTGTCTCTCATTCGTTAATACAACCATTATTTAAAACAGTATTTTTGATTTGCAGGCCTCAGTTTCTGCAAAAAGCTATCAAAATCACTTTCAGAAAATGAAAATCTGTATTCACAATATTAAATTTTAAGTAGGAACAAATATGTACCAACAGCAGCAAACCACCGCTCTCCAACAAAAAACTTCGGAATGGCTTTTATCGGTAAATGCCTTTAATAACGCTGATATTGTCAACAACAATATCGAAGATCTCAGGGATATATTACGTTTTCATGAATACCGGTATTATGTACAAAATGACCCACTCATTAGCGATGCAGAATACGACGGTTTATATAAGCTTTTAGAAAAATTTGAAACGGAAAATCCTTCGTTGATTACAAAAGATTCTCCTACACAAAGAGTAGGGTCAGGATTGTTAAATGATTTTTCTAAAGTTGAGCATTTGGTTCCTATGTTATCGCTTGAAAATTCTTATAATGCAGAGGACCTACTGGACTGGGACAGAAAAGCGAGAGAACTTTCCCGCCTGGAGGAGATTGAATATTGCGTGGAGCCCAAATTTGACGGCGCCAGTATTTCTGTTATCTACGACAATGATTTGTTGGTTCGTTCTGCAACCAGAGGAGATGGTGTTGTGGGGGATGAAATTACCCTCAACACAAAACAAATAAAATCGGTTCCGCTTTCAGCAAAATTCAGCAGCTATGGCATTGATCAGATAGAAATGCGGGGCGAAGTTTTAATTAATAAGAATAATTTTAAAGCTTACAATGATAAGTTGATGGAAGAAGGTATCCCTCCATTTGCCAATCCCAGAAATGCGGCAGCAGGCACTTTACGTATGAAAGACACCGCAGAAGTGGGTCGCAGAAATCTGGAGGTATTCTTGTATCATGTAAGTTACTTAACTAATGGTGTTGAGTATGATCCCGAACAACAACCGATATCACATTCGGGCATGCTCGAGATGCTTTGGAACCTTGGTTTTAGAAGCCCTAAAAATGAGCTAAAAGTAGTAAAGGGAATTAAAGAGGTGATACAATATGTGGCAGAATTTGAAGCAAAAAGAGACGGGCTTCCCTACGAGATTGATGGCATGGTGATAAAAGTGAATGATCTAAATCTACAGGAAAGGTTGGGCATGACATCTCACCATCCGCGTTGGGCAATCGCCTTTAAATTTAAAGCAAGGCAAGGTACCAGCAAATTATTGGGTGTAGAGTTTCAGGTAGGAAGAACAGGGGCTGTTACACCAGTAGCCAAAATAGCTGCGGTACAAGTGGGAGGTGTTACGGTGACCAGTATTTCCATTCACAATGAAGAATACATTAAAGACAAAGACCTAAAGCTGGGGGACGCAATTTTGATAGAACGGAGTGGCGATGTGATTCCGCAAATCGTAAAGTCATTTCCCGAATTAAGAACAGGCGAAGAACAGGCGATTCAATTTCCTATCACCTGCCCTGTTTGCAATCATCAATTATTTAAACCGGATGGTGAGGCAGTATGGCGCTGTATAAATATCAATTGTGAGGCACAGGTAGTTGAAAGAATTATCCACTTTGTAAGTAAAGATGCAATGGATATAAAGAATTTCGGCGAAGCCAACGTTCGCAAATTTTATGACCTCAAACTGCTGAACGATGTACCCGGTATTTACCGTCTTGATTTTGACAAAATCACACAACTGGAAGGCTTCGGTAAAAAGTCAATTGACAATTTAAAAACAGCTATCGAAATTTCTAAATCACAACCGCTGCACCGATTGATCTATGGACTGGGTATTCGTTATTGCGGAGAGACTACAGCCAAAACATTGGCAAATGCAGTAAACCATTTACTTGATTTTAAAGAATTCAGCGAAGAACAATTACAAAATTTAGAGGATGTGGGTGTAAAAGTAGCTGGAAGTATTTATCGGTTTTTTCATGATGCTGATAACCTGCTAATGCTTGAAAAACTGGAGGCTCTGGGGATCTCACTTAAGAATCAGAAAAAACAAGTATTCGTAAATGATACCCTTGCCGGACAGACATTCCTATTCACAGGAAGTATGGTACAATTAAAACGGAGTGATGCAGAGGAATTGGTGGAAAAAAACGGAGGAAAAATCGTTAGCGGAGTAAGTAGTAAGCTTAATTACCTGATAGTGGGTGAAGATGCAGGAAGCAAACTTGAAAAAGCAAAAAAGATTCAATCCATCAAAATAATAAATGAAGAAGATTTCATAAAAATGTTACCTATTTAGCAGATTTTTTTTTATATTTAAGAATAAGATTTCTATTCAAATAAATTTTCGTGCATACAATATAGTTTGTATGTACAATAGCAGTTAAAATCTTACGCATATGATTAAAAAAATCCTTGGCGAAACATGGAAACAGCTTCAGTTTACCGGCCACAAACAACTAAGAAAAAAATATGCAGTTTCCTCAACCGGCCGTGCGGCCAGTTACACTAACGACGTAATGGAAGATGGAAAAATTTTAAACGGCTCTCTTACTTCGGGATATCGAACCTTAAATCTTCACCTGGAAGAGGGCAACGGCACCATTTACCTGCACAGAGAAATTGCAAAACTTTTTTGTAAGAAGCCATCTCCAAAGTATAAATATGTCATTCATATCAATCACAAAAAAGAAGACAATAATTATACAAATTTAAAATGGGCAACCATGGAAGAAGTAGGAACTCACCAGCAAAATAGTCCGCAAAAAATTGCCTACAAAAAACGGCAGGCCAATAAAACAGAAGGGCTTAAATTGAACATCATCCAGGTTAAATCCATTAAAGAAGCAATAAATAACCCAAAGAGAAAACTTACTTATAAACAAATGGCGGAGAAGTACAAAGTAAGCGAAATGACCCTCTACAGAATTAAGAGTGGAGAAAATTGGGGAAAAGTAAAATAAGCATTTATTCTAAAATTGATAAAAGGAATTGGTTATTTAAACCAATTCCTTTTTTATTGGTTACCAAGGTTAGTAAACAAACAATATGATACAATTAACAACCATCAAATTTTTAAAAGAACTGGAAAGAAATAATAACAGGCCATGGTTCGAATTAAACCGAAAAAAATATGAAGCAGCCAAAGCTGATCTCCAAAACATGGTTGCAGATCTTATTCCTGCCATTACAAAATTTGATGAGCCCATTGGAAACCTCGCAGTTAAAGATTGCACATTTCGCATCAACCGGGATGTGCGTTTCAGTAAGAATAAAAACCCGTACAAAACTAATATGGCAGCCTACTTTAGCATGGGTGGTAAAAAGGCAAGTGTTGCCGGTTATTACTTTCATTGTGAGCCAGGCAAAAGCTACGCAGCAGGTGGATTTTACACTCCCATGCCGCCGGAACTTGCTAAAATAAGGCAGGAAATAGACTATAGTTTTGAAGAGTGGAAAAAAATTCTTCACAATAAATCATTTAAAAAATATTTCCCTGAAGGCGTCGATGGAATTGAGTCACTGGTTAGGCCACCAAAAGGCTATGACGAAAATAACCCTGCTATCAATTATCTTAAGATGAAGCATTTTATTGTAAGCACCCCAATTAGTGATGATGCCCTGCAAAGCAAAACCCTTGTAAAGGATATTGCAAAAGTATTTGAGACTATGAAGCCTTTGATTGATTTCCTGAACAAGGCAGTGGAATAGTTTACTTCAGCTTATAAGACAAAACTGAGCGTTCTTGCACTTCAGGCGGAAAATAAGTTCATCATAATATGCGGCAAAAAAAATGCTATTTGTGTAAAACAATTTATCCCTAAAAAAAGAGTGGCCAGAGATAAAAATCTCCGGCCTTGCTTACCTCTGAAACCACAAGAAAAACGGTTAATGATATTTTTATAAGGATATATTTTTGCGAAAATTTACAACACACAGATAGACACAACTATTGGGATGGGCTTTCATTAAGATTGGAGAAAACTAAATACTGAGCAGATTGTAAAAGTAGTATTTTTCTTTAACAAATATGATTTTTTTTACAATAATTTTTCGGATTGATTAATTTCTTTCAAAGCAAGTGCGTATAATCTTGCTCTTTTTCGATTGTACCACCACTGAGGAACTGTCTTTTTCATAAGGGTGTCAATGCCTCGCATTCCAAACAATTTCCAGGCGCCATCCAGTTTACCAACCAGGTCATTTTGCATGGCTCTCAAACTCATTGCAAACCCACTTTCTATATACTCCATATGATGCCAAAAGCCAGCCGGCATAAACAAGGTATCGCCATGTTCCAATATTACCTCATATCCTTTTGCAAGTCTTGCAGCAGGAAACCCATCATAATCAAACTGTTCATGATAATGCGTATAATTGGCCACACTAAGAACTTCCCACGGTTTACGGTATAGCTTGTACTGCTCTGCATGGGGAAATAGCAATACCCTTTTTTTTCCCATAAACTGGGTGTGAAGAATATGACTCATATCAATATCAAAGTGCATATGCGTAATGGAACCCTTTCCTCCTACAAAAAGCATTGGATATTTTTTTACAAAGCCCTTCATCAGGTGTTCGGGCCACAGGAAATCATTTACGAGCCCGGGAGCATGTTGAAATAGATTGAATAAGAAAATCCTAAGTTCCAGCGGACTTTCCTTTACCATTTGCAGGTAATCGCCAAACTTCATATAGTCGTCAGCAGTATTGATAGGGGTATAAGCATCACTTTTAATGTTGTTGTAAACCCCTACCGTTGTTTCACCCACAGCATTTATAAAATAATCCCAATTCCATTTTTCCATTGCCGGCCATTGCCCGGCTAAACCTGTAATAACCAATGGCTTTTTAACATTGTAATAATTAAGCCTAAAATCATCAGCGGATATACTGTCCACCTTTTCAACAGTTTTTAACTGCATAATACTTTCGTTTGAATGGCTAAATTACAAATTAATAATTACCAATATTTCCCACCTATCATTTCATCAGGTAGAGGAGCATGGGCAATACCAATCGGTAAAAATGAATTTAAAAGGGAATAAAAAGTTGCCTAAAAAAATAAGAGTCCGGTAAAAATTATAAAAAACTAATAAATGTTAGTTTTGCGCAAACCAATACCTTCCATGGCTAAAATATTAACTCAGAAAAACAGCACCAAAAAAGAGGTGATCATTCAAAAAGCAGCGTTGCTTTTTAAAACAAAAAGTTATAAGTCTGCTTCTATGAGGGAGCTTGCAGAGACATTGGGTGTAGAAGCTCCGAGTTTATACAACCATATCCTGTCTAAAAGTGAACTATTGCAAGACATTTGCTTTAAGGTAGGAAATAAATTTACAGTGCAGATTGCATTGATCGAGAATAGCCAGGCACCGGCAATAAGCAAAATAGAAACCATTATCCGTTTTCATATTAAAACGATGCTTGAAAGTTTTGATGAAGTGTACGTCGCCAACCATGAATGGAAACACCTGCAGGAGCCCTACCTGGGTGATTTTCTCTGCATCCGGCGTAGCTATGAAAAAAGCCTTGTTACACTAATAGAAACAGGCATACAGAAGAATGAGATAAAGAAAATCAATCCTTATGTTGCCGTGTTAACCATTTTATCCGCAGTAAGGGGCCTTGAATTTTGGCAAAGAAATAAGAAAAACATATCACAACAGGAACTGGAAGATGATATGGTAAATCATTTACTTAATGGTATTGTAAATTAATTGTATGGCCGCACACTTTCATCCGCTTACCGTAAAGCAATTGCAAAAAGAAACCGCGGATTGCGTTCTAATCAGTTTTGATATTCCGAAATCGCAGATGGAATTGTTTCAATACGATCCCGGACAAAATATTACCATAAGAAAAAGCATCGATGGCAAAGAAATTCGTCGCTCTTATTCAATTTGCTCTGCTCCTTTTGAAAACAAGCTATGTGTTGCGGTTAAAAAAATTGAGGGCGGTTTGTTTTCTTCTTATGCCAACGACCAGCTAAAAGAAGGCGATGTATTGGAAGTAATGCCACCCACCGGAAAGTTCAATACTCCATTGAAGCCCTTCAATAAAAAACATTACCTCGCCTTTGCCGCAGGAAGCGGAATAACACCCATCATTTCCATCATTAAAACAACCCTCGCTACTGAGATTGAAAGTTCATTTACACTCGTATACGGCAATCGCTACAGATGCTCCATTATGTTTTTTGAGGCATTGGCTGGCTTAAAAAACAAATATCCTGAACGGCTTAACTTAATCCATATGCTAAGCAGGGAAAAATCTGTTTCTCCTGTGAATTTTGGAAGAATTTCAACAACCAAACTCATCGAACTACAAAAGCTGATTGATTATAAAAATATGGATGAAACCTTTATCTGTGGTCCGCAGCAGATGCTGTTTGAGGTAAAGCAATTTTTAGAAGCGCAAGGCATAAGCCAGCAAAATATACATTTCGAATTGTTTGATTCACCCATTAGTATCGAACCGCTAAAATTGCAGTCAACTGATAATGAGACTGGCATTGCAAAAAGTAAAATCAGCATTCAACTGGATGGAAGAATTTTTAATTTTGAACTGGCATTTAATGGCGAAAGTATTTTAGACGCTGCGCTTACACAAGGAGCTGATTTACCCTATGCCTGCAAAGGTGGTGTATGCTGCACCTGCCGGGCTGTACTAACCGGGGGGAAGATAAAAATGGATGCTAATTATGCACTGGAAGCGGATGAAATTGCTAAAGGATTTATTCTCACCTGCCAGAGTCATCCTTTAACAGACACGGTAACGATTGATTTTGACTCAAGGTAAGAGATTTGGAAATAACTATTAGCCTGCGTTGTTTAGCTTTCAAACAAGTTTCTTTCTACCGTATCACTTGCTGGCAAATTAAAATTATATTCTCTTTTTTTTCTTCGGCTTATCTGTATGGTTTCTCCATTGATCAGTGCAACAGAACTACGATCGGACATAGCGGTTACATACATGCGGTTTATCAGGTGGGTTCTATGAATCCGGCAGAATATTTCATCCGGCAGATGATCTTCAAACCATTGCAGCACTTTTGCCACCAGCAATGGGCGTTCATTGTTAAAATAAATTTTACTATAGCAACTACTTGCTTCTACCCTAATAATACTACTGACCAAAACCGTTTTTCCACCCTTGTTAGTAGGAATTATTAGCTGCTTCATTGTTTATTGATTGAGTTTTTTAAAGATTTAACTGGTTAGAGTGACTAAAACTAAAAACGTTTAAAGGTTACTGTTATAATGTTTGATAAATACGGTAACCTGCGTCCCCCGGATTGAATTACCGGAAATGAAGAACCCTACAAAAAGATATTGGCGAAATAGCGGGCTAAAAATATCCATCGGCAATTCCCATTTGGAGTCTATCCCGGTAAACCTGGAGCGGTTATTTACAAAACTGCATTTGCCGTGGCAAATTCATTTAAAATGAATTTCAGTCCCGTAAAATATGTCGCTATGAATGGTTAATAAACTTTATGAACTAACAGTTGTTAGTTTTTTATATTTTTATCCTATAAACTCAACTTATGGCAACACACGATTTGATTACATTATTTGAGCAAAAAATTGAAAGGGAAATAAAAATTGAACCTAAAGACTGGATGCCGGAAGCATATCGTAAAACCAATATCCGGCAAATAAGTCAGCATGCCCATAGTGAAATAGTAGGCATGCTTCCTGAAGGCAACTGGATTTCAAGAGCTCCTTCTTTAAAAAGAAAGGCTATTTTATTGGCCAAAGTGCAGGATGAGGCTGGTCACGGTCTGTATTTATACTCCGCTGCAGAAACGCTGGGAACTACTCGTGATGAAATGATCAACGACCTGCATAGCGGGAAAGCAAAATACTCTTCCATCTTTAATTATCCTACGCTTACATGGGCAGATATGGGCGCCATTGGCTGGCTTGTAGATGGTGCCGCCATTTTAAACCAGGTAGCTTTATGCCGCACTTCTTATGGCCCGTATGCAAGAGCATTGGTGCGTATTTGCAAAGAAGAAAGTTTTCACCAACGGCAGGGTTTTGAAATATTACTGGTGTTATCAAAAGGCACAGCAGCGCAAAAAGCAATGTGCCAGGATGCCATCAACAGGTGGTGGTGGCCCAGCCTGATGATGTTTGGACCAAGGGACACAGAAAGTACCAACAATGACCAAAGTATAAAGTGGAAGATCAAAAGAAAAACCAATGATGAATTGCGTCAGAACTTTGTAGATATGATTGCGCAGCAGGTAAAAGCATTGGGAATGACTTTACCAGATGAGGCACTTAAATGGAACGAAGCCACCCAACAGCATGATTTTGGAGCAATAAACTGGGAAGAGTTTTGGAATGTGGTAAAGGGTAATGGCCCTTGCAACGAACAGCGTTTGAAAGCACGGGTAAAGGCGCATGCAGATGGTGCATGGGTAAGAGATGCTGCAATGGCCCACGCAACGAAAAAGAAAAAAATCACCACAAAAGCAGCATAAAAACGTGATCGGGATTTATCTGTTCAGTGTTACAAATACCTCTTTATTGCAAATAAAAAATAAATGCGATATAGAAACATTCAGTTGGTGAATTAGTTTAAAACAGAGAAACTGATCAAGTTTTTTTCGACTCAATCAATTATTCATTTATGAATCTTCATTTTATAAAAAAATACTACTACGGCGATATACCGGAAGATAGTGCAGGTGGGAACTCCACGGACGCAGTTTCAGCAACTGCCGCTTTAGAGAGCCAGAATAACTGGCCACTTTGGGAAGTATTCATCCGGAGCAAACAAGGCCTGGATCACAAACATGCAGGCAGTCTTCATGCAGTGGATGCAGCAATGGCAATAGAAAATGCAAGAGATGTGTACACCAGGAGACAGGAAGGTGTGAGTATTTGGGTAGTAGAAAGCAAACACATTCATGCCAGCAATCCTGATGATGCGGCAAGCTTTTATGAACCGGCAGAAGATAAGATATATCGCTATCCGACCTTCTATGATTTACCCGACGAAGTGAAGCACATGTAAAAGCAGCTTATTTAAATGACAGATGCAATCAACTATGAATATTTATAACGCCGTCAATAGCAGCCAAAGCCCGGATGATATTACTTCAACCATAACAAGTCTTTCTGACGGCAAAGTGGATTTACTGCTTCACCTTGCCGACACCGCACTAATTCTTTCCCAACGCAATGCCGCATGGTGTGGCCACGGACCAATACTGGAACAAGACATCGCTATCACCAATATTTCCCTGGACTTGCTGGGACAGGCAAGGAATTTTTACCAGTATGCTGCAAAAATTATCAATGAAGCAACATCCGTTACAGCAGCCGAACAGGTCAATAATGCAGATGGCTTACTGGAGGCTTCAGAAGACTCACTCGCCTACCTCAGAACTGAAAGGGAATTTAAAAACCTGTTATTAGTGGAACAACCGAATGGCGATTGGGGACAAACTATTTTACGACAATACCTGTTTAGCCAATATCAATATTTAATGTATCAGCAGTTTCAGCAGAGCAGCGATCAGCAGTTAGCAGCAATTGCGGAAAAGGCAATCAAAGAAGTAACATATCATGTACGCTGGAGCAGTGAGTGGGTGATTCGATTGGGAGACGGGACCCCTGAAAGTCATACAAGAATGTTGAATGCATTGGGAGAGTTATGGACCTACACGGGTGAGTTTTTTATGCCCGCCGAATATGAAAAAAAAGAGACCATCGGTTTTGAATTGGATGCGATAAAACAGCCATGGATTGAAAAAGTTACCCAACTATTTGAAGCCGCCACACTTCCTTCACCCAGCAACATGGAAGGCGTTTTTATGAAAGCCGGTGGAAAAACAGGAATACACACAGAACAACTGGGATTCATTTTGGCAGAAATGCAATACCTCCACAGAACTTATCCCAATTCCTTTTGGTAAAGGGTATTTTGAAGGCCAGTGAACATTTAAATGCTATTTGATGATGGTGTATAATAATCAGCAACTGAAATGGAAAGCAATACTTTGAACGAAAACAGCCTTGCAGAAATCCGCCAGATTTTATCAGCGGTTTGTGATCCCGAAATCCCGGTTCTTACGATTGCAGATTTGGGTGTTTTAAGGGATATAAAAATTGTGGATGAAACAATCGAAATCACGATTACGCCCACCTATACCGGCTGCCCCGCAATGGATATGATTACCATGAATATTAGATTGGCATTGACAGAACACGGGTATAAAAATATATTAATCAAAAGCGTATTATCGCCGGCTTGGACAACCGATTGGATGACTGAATCCGGAAAAGAAAAATTAAAAGCCTACGGCATCGCACCACCCAATCCAACGCAGGCTGTATGTGATTCCAAATTATTTGCAGAAGCCGAGGCAATACAATGCCCTTTATGCAATAGCTGGCATACAAGGGTGCTTAGCCAGTTTGGGTCTACGGCCTGCAAGGCATTATACCAATGTGAAGATTGCCGGGAACCCTTTGATTATTTCAAATGTCACTAATTTTAAAAACCAGTTTCATGCCAATCAGTTTAGCTTGCAAAAAATAAATTTCAATGTCGTCCATTCTGTTTAAAAAAGAAAAATCCATTGCCACAATCACCCTTAACCGTCCCGAAAAATTCAATGCCTTTGACCGGTCAATGGCTTTATTGTTGCAAAGTATATTGGATGATTGTGCTGCGGATAAAAGTATTCGTGCTATTTATTTAACAGGAAACGGAAAAGCGTTTTGCGCCGGCCAGGATCTGGGTGAATTGGTGGGTCAAAATCCGCCAGGTTTCGAAGTGATTTTATCTGAACATTATAACCCCATTATCACCCGGATAAGAAATATTGAGAAGCCGGTAATCTGCGCTGTAAATGGCGTAGCAGCAGGGGCCGGTGCCAATATCGCCCTAAGTTGCGATATTGTAGTTGCCACAGCATCTGCATCTTTTATCCAGGCATTTAGTAAAATTGGATTGATTCCCGATAGTGGCGGCACATTTACTTTACCACGCCTGGTAGGTTTTCAAAAAGCGAGCGCCCTGATGATGCTGGGTGATAAAATAAATGCAGCCGAAGCCGAACGAATGGGTATGATTTATAAAGTTTTTGCAGATGAAGAATTTAAGGCAGATAGTTTTAAAATTGCGGAAACTCTTGCCATAATGCCGACGAAAAGTTTGGCTTACACAAAACTGGCCTTAAACGCTTCGCTGAATAACTCACTGGAAGAGCAATTGAAAAAGGAAGATCAATTACAGTTTTTGGCAGCACATACCGCCGATTTCAATGAAGGTGTACAATCATTTATCGAAAAACGTCCACCGTTGTTTAAGGGTGAATAAATGCTGGTTAGCGCATCAGAAAAATACTTAAACTTTAATACAATGAAAACAGAAAAGGATTTATTTGCCGCCAAAGTGATAGCGCATGTAATGCAGAACGACCTTTTCAGCCAATGGCTGGGAATCGAAATATTGGATATTTCAGAAGGCTACAGTAAAATAAAAATGACCGTCCGCCCGGAAATGATCAACGGATTGGGAATTGTACACGGCGGAATCGCATTTTCTTTAGCGGACAGTTGCTTTGCTTTTGCCTGTAATAGCCGCAATGTTTTATCCGTGGCTTTGGATACTTCTATCAACTTTATCAAACCGGTTCATGTAGGTGATATGCTGATAGCCGAGGCCAAAGAAATACACAACGGTCACTCAACCGGGCTTTACCATATTACCATTTGCAATCAAAAAGATCATATTGTAGCATTGTTTAAAGGAACCTGCTTTCGTACCAAAAAAGCTCTGGTCAACAATTGATCAGAATCGTTCAATATTAGATATAGCTCATTTACCGTATATACTTTATACGGCAAAGAAGCCAAAAAAGACGACCTTTGGCACCGCAATGGAAAAATCAAACTTTATAGATTACATCAGAATTTTTTGCCGCAGTGGCCACGGAGGCCCTGGTAGCAGGCATTTTATGCGTACTAAATACAATGCCATGGCCGGACCGGATGGAGGAGATGGAGGCCGTGGTGCTCATATTATCTTAAGAGGTAGCTCGCAATTGTGGACGCTTTTACACTTACGTTATTACAAAAATGTGCTGGCTGAAGATGGCGAAAGCGGTAGCAAAAACAATAGTACCGGCAGGTTTGGTAAAGATATCATCATTGAAGTACCGCTGGGAACCATCGCCAAAGATGAAGCAACCGGCCAAAAGGAAGTAGAAATTTTAGAAGATGGCCAGGAAGTAATTTGGGTAAAAGGTGGCCGTGGAGGATTGGGCAATGCAAACTTTAAAACCGCTACCAACCAGGCACCGGAATATGCCCAGCCAGGAGAAGACGGTGTGGAAGGCTGGAAGCTGCTAGAATTAAAAGTATTGGCAGATGTAGGTTTGGTAGGATTTCCCAATGCCGGCAAATCAACTTTATTGTCTGTAATAACTGCTGCTAAACCCAAAATTGCAGATTATGCATTTACTACCCTTGTGCCACAATTGGGCATGGTAGATTACCGGGATGGCAAAAGTTTTTGTATTGCCGATTTACCGGGCATTATTGAAGGAGCGGCAGAAGGAAAAGGATTGGGACATCGCTTTTTAAGACATATAGAACGTAACTCTATCTTACTGTTTTTAATACCGGCAGATTGTGCGGATCATAAAAAAGAGTTTGAAATACTGGTAAACGAATTAAAGGAATACAATGCAGAAATGTTGCAAAAGGATTTCGTAATTGCCATCAGCAAAAATGATATGCTGGATGATGAATTAAGGGCAGCCATCGCAAAGGAATTACCCCAAAAAATTCCGCATGTATTTATTTCATCCATTACTGGACAGGGATTGCCAGAATTGAAGGATTTGCTTTGGAAAACATTGAACGCACCGCCTAAAGAAATTTAAAATACCCACCAACACAGATGGCCAGCAATCTTTTTTTTGTTTTCTTTACAGTCTAAAACTACAAGAAAATGAAAAATCTATTGCTGGCTTTTGTATTTTTAGCCGGTCTTCAATTGACAATTGATGCCCAACAAACAAAAGCGTTAAAAAAAGTAATTGAACTGCAAATGCCCAAAGGAGAAGGTAATAACGGCGCCTGTGTTATTTATCATCCCATTCAAAAAAAGTATTATGCAAGCTTTGCTGGTAATGCCGCCTATCCCCTTTGTGTTTTTGATATAAAAGGAAAAAGAATTTCGACGGATGATTTAAAGGCTGGTTTTGATGTAAGGTCACTTTGGTACAATAGCAGCAATCAAGCTCTTCAAGGTAATGGTTACAATGGTTTCGGCTTGACCAATTTCACTTTGGATAAAGCAGGTATCCCTACCGGTAATGAAGTATTTATGGATGGGATGAATCAACCAGGGGCACAAAGTGTAGGTGCTTTTGATGATAAAAATAAAATGGTTTATTTTCTTTCGGATGACAGGGTGGCAATTTACAATTTTAAAGGTCAGTCAAAAGGAGAGATGAAATTTACATTTGATGAGAAGAATACAGAAGAAGTAGCAACTGAAGGTTTACTTCCTGAAAAATTCAATAGCACCAACCTTATATTTACCGGAATTGATAAAGCCGAATGGGGTTTGCTCGATATTGAAAACAAGAAAGTGTTTCTATTTAATCGTATTTCGGGAAAATTAACACAGCAATGGACCATTGATTCACCAACTGATTTTCAATCTATGTTTGGTTTTGCTTATACAAATGGGCTCGTATTCATTTTTAACAAAGCCGAACGTAAGTGGGAAGGGTACAAATAACTGACCATTTTTAAATTAAAAAAACCTCCGCAAAACTGTGGAGGTTTTTTATTGACCTAACAGCCTCCAACATATCTTTACGCAACAAACACAAATTATTTGAACCAGGTATTTAAATACATCAAAGAATATTATGACCGTGAGTTTAATTTATTCTACCTGCTACTGATTATTTTGATGTTGGGCCTTTTGATTTACTTCAACTATTGGCATGGGCTCGAAAAAAAATACGCAGCCGGCGGCAAAACTAAACTGGCTGGTTTTGCAGGCTATTATCTGCTATACCTTATTCCCTTTGCTACGGCCTTCTTACTTCAACTATTGTTTTATAAAGATTGCGGCTATTTTAAAAACACCTGGTTTTGGGTGATCCTTTTGTTAGCCCCTGCATTTTTTTCATTCCGGGTAAATTTTGATTTTCACCGGAGTTGGGTTCTTCAAACTTTTACCGGCATAGATAAATATTTTTACCTGTATTGCATTAACTGGATCGTACGGGTGTTTGTGCTGCTGATTCCCGTATTGATTATCTGGCTTTTGAAAGACAGAGCCAACCAACCATTTTATGGCGCCAAAGCATTGGACAGTATCAAACCTTACGCCATCATGTTGCTGATAATGGTTCCACTGATTGTGTTGGCGAGCATACAAAAAGATTTTTTACAGATCTATCCAAAGGCAAAAATGATCAACGATATGGAGTTAAGTGGCTGGGCAGCCAAGTGGCGTTACCTTGTTTTTGAACTAAGCTACGGGTTCGATTTTGTAAGCATTGAATTTTTCTTCCGGGGATTTTTAATACTGGCGCTTCTAAATATCTGCGGTCAACATTGCATTATTCCGGTTGCCTGTTTTTATTGCGCTATACATTTAGGTAAACCAATGGGTGAAGCCATTAGCAGTTTTTTTGGAGGCCTGTTACTGGGCATTGTATCCTATAATACCGGTAGCATCTGGGGCGGCTTGCTGGTTCATTTGGGAATCGCCTGGATGATGGAAATCGGCGGATTTCTAGGTGGTTTATTTGGGAAATTTAAACAGGTATAAATGTTTACTTCAATAACGATTTCACCAATTAGCCCAAAAATTTCAGCGGTTGTGATTGATATATAGTGTATTTTTAAAGCTGCATGAAACAAATTTTATCAATTATTTTATTATTCACACTATCTGTATTTTTATGCGGCTGCCCCTATGATTCGCCTTATAATTTAGATAAAGAGCCTGTTCAAAATATTGATGAAAGCCTGTTGGGTAAATGGGCCACATTCGTTAAAAAATCAGGAAATGCGTCCGGGTCAAAAGAAGAACCGGTAAAAGTAATTTTTTCAAAACGTTCCGATGTAGATTACGATATTGCCATTACCGGCTATATTGATGAATTGAAGCCTTATCATCTGATTGCCAATGATTCAATAAAAGGCACGGGCTATTTGTCGGATGTAGCAGGAAAGCAGTTCCTGAATGCCTATATCCATGGCAAGGTATATATTGCAGAAATTAAGAAAGATAAAGGCACGATTTCCATTCTCCCACTTTCTGAATACTTTACTTCTAAACTGATCAAAAACAGCAAAGAACTTCGCAATGCTGTGGAGTTTCACTACCGTATTAAATTAACGCCGGCTCATGACCAGCTGTTTTGTTTAAAAGATTTACAAAAAGTAAATTGATTTTTAATCTCTCAATGGTCGCTTTTCGGCTAACTTCTATTTGCAGTTTTTGCAGAGGATGATTTTAAATCAATTAATGCATTCCCGTCTGTGTAATACGTCTACATTGGTAAACCCTGTTCTATGGAAGCAGCAACCTTCTTAACTTTCAAACGAATGATTCGAAATAAAACTGTTGCAAACGAAACAGTTGCAAATCATTTACATTTTAGTAATTTGCCGCTTCAATAAATGATTGCTCCATGTTAAAAAGTAAAATTGCAGGGATAGGTATGTATGTACCAAAAAATGTATTCACCAACGATGACCTGAAAAAATACATGGAAACCAGCGACGAATGGATTCAGGAACGCACCGGAATAAAAGAAAGACATTACGCCCACCGAACTGAAGAAACCACCACCACCATGGGTGTGGAAGCCGCAAAAATCGCCATTGAAAGGGCGGGAACTACCGCAAAAGAAATCGATTTCATCATATTTGCTACCCTTAGCCCCGATTATTACTTCCCGGGATGTGGCGTGCTTGTTCAAAGAGCAATGCAAATGAAAGAGATTGGTGCTTTGGATATCCGCAACCAATGCAGCGGTTTCGTGTATGCACTTTCAGTAGCCGACCAGTTTATTAAAACAGGCATGTATAAAAATATACTGGTAATTGGCAGTGAGAAACATTCTTTTGGTTTGGATTTTACCACCCGTGGCAGAAATATCTCGGTAATATTTGGAGATGGTGCCGGAGCCGTGGTGCTTCAACCCGCTGAAAAAGATGGACAGGGCATCATGAGCACACATTTACACAGCGATGGAGAAAGCGCAGAAGTACTGGCGATGTATAATCCGGGTACACATGCCAATCATTGGGTAAAAGAAAAAGTCGCCGATTTCAATGAGGCAGAAATGGCAGATATGTTCATGAGTAAAGACATGATTGATCATGCCCAAAACTTTCCCTTTATGGATGGTCCGTCTGTATTTAAAAAAGCCATTGTAAAATTTCCGGAAGTAATTATTGAAGCCCTGTCTGTAAACGGGCACACTACAGCCGACCTGGATATGCTTATTCCACACCAGGCTAATTTACGCATCAGCCAGTTTGTGCAACAAAAACTAGGATTGAAAGATGATCAGGTGTATAATAATATACAAAAATACGGCAACACTACGGCGGCCTCCATCCCTATTGCGCTTTGCGAAGCATGGGAAGAAGGTAAAATTAAAGAAGGCGATCTCGTTTGCCTTGCTGCATTTGGCAGTGGCTACACCTGGGGCAGTGCGCTTATCAGGTGGTAATTTTACCGGTGCTTATGTTCAAAGTAATTAGAGGGAATCATAAAAGGGAGCAACTAACTTATAGTATCTAGTCGCCCTGTTTAATAGGAGGGTTATTGAATACAAGGATAAAAGAGGAATCGAATTCAGCTACCTTTGCCAGCAATTATAAAAAATGAGCCGGAAAATAATCTACTTCATCAATCCCATTTCAGGTACCCGGGATAAAGAAGATTTAATAAAAAAGATTGAGGAAAGGACAGCCCTTCAAAATATACCGTTCGAAATATTACCCACCAATGCTGAGGGTAATTATTTTTTTTTAAAAGAAAAAATCAGCAATGAAAATATTACTGATATTGTTATCTGCGGCGGAGATGGTACGGTAAGCCAGATAGCCGCCACCGTGCTGGATGAAGACGTTAAGATTGGGATCATACCCATGGGATCGGGCAACGGACTGGCACTTGCTGCGAAAATCCCCAAACAAATTGATAAGGCACTCGATGTTATTTTTACCGGGAAAGCACGCTATATTGATTCATTTTATATCAATGCTACCTTTAGCTGTATGCTCTGTGGATTGGGATTTGATGCACAGGTGGCACATGATTTTGCCAAGCAATCTAAAAGAGGGTTGCCTACCTATATCAAACAAACCATCCTGAACTTTATCAATGTGCAGCCATGGGATTTTGAAATTATTAATAAAGGAAAATCATTTACAGCGGCGGCATATTTTATAAGTATCGCCAATAGTAACCAGTTTGGCAACCAGTTTACCATTGCACCAAAGGCGAGTTTGAATGATGGCTTACTGGATATCATTGTTGTAAAAAAAATGAGCAAACTCCGTTTTATATGGGCCGTGCTGCAGCAGGTACGAAACGGTAAAATAAACGATCATGATGGAAAGACATTTCATGAAAAACATGTACTTTATTTTCAAAC
>Ga0123337_10000968_pt1 | contig 40938 bp, 50 predicted proteins | sample frozenSSSSmetaG_FD_89792 | JGI IMG/M metagenome (GOLD analysis project Ga0123337, IMG submission 89792) | Glacier valley bacterial and archeal communities from Borup Fiord, Nunavut, Canada, to study Microbial Dark Matter (Phase II) -... | ecosystem: Environmental > Aquatic > Freshwater > Ice >... | reverse complement strand
GGGGGGGGGGGGGGGTGGGGGGGGGGTGGGGGGGGGGGGGGGGGGGGGGGGGGGGGGGGGGGGGGGGGGGGGGTGGGGGGATGTTTGGGAGGTGTTGGAGGCGTTGGGAGACCCTGACGTTATGGTTCAGGTTGTGGGGGAGGTGGATTTGAGAGGGAAGTGAGGGTGGGTTTGGGGTAGGGGGATGATCACGCACATGAGGCTTTGGACGGAGGGGGTGGGATGGAGTCTTGGGCGTCGTGGGCGGGAATGGGATATCCATGGATGGCTGGCGTTTCTCGTGATGAAAGCATGGCATGGCGGTGTTCATGGAGAGCAGGGCCAGAAATTTGAATATATTCATGAATACGAGTATATATCCATATTCATGAATACGAGGTCTCGGCCGCTTCTGGCAGGGATGGGACAAGAGTCTCAACTTCGTCCGGCTCATCCCCTCGTCCGCCAACTGAGTCTACGCCGATGAGCCTGTCGGGATCGTGACCGCCGGACATGTCAACAGCGCAGGCTGGAACAAGAGATGGACGGATCCAGAGGTTGACCCCGAAGATATCGTCCTCAATGAAGGCAACTCGACACGAAAGCCGACAGATGGGGAATTGCTCAAGCAGTTTGGCATTCTAAAGTGCAAGAGCCAGGGATGCGAGGACGAGAAGAGCTTCTTTGGTATCGAGTCTGCCCCTCAATCCGAGAACTCATCCAGCGGATCCGGTGGCGACGGACTACGATTCGCCCTCACAAGCCTATCATGCTCGGCAACAATTCTCTGCCCCCGAGCCCTGTCCCACTCACTCAAAGCCTTCCTGCACTCTTCCTTCCGGAAGTCTGTACTTCCCCAGCCATAATCCGTGAATATCCTTTGAATCTCCTTGAGGACTTTTAGCATATTCCTTCTGTAAATTCCTGTGAATGCGAGCAAACTGACCGTTAGATCCTCTGAGGCCATGCCCACCCTCTTCTGGCCGAATATCTCACCGCTCTCCCTACCGTTCTTGTCCTGGATCGGTATCCATTCTAAGGAATTGAACTTCTCTTCCCAGTCCTTGAAGAACTCCTTGATGGGCTTTGAGGGGAAATGCTTCCAGACCAGTCCCGCATCCCGGTCCGATTGCGGACATCTAATACTGGAGCTGATGCCGCCCAAGAGCGAGAAGTCCGTGATTGTGCCTGTTTCGGGCCAAAGTTAGGCCCAGGCGCCATGAAAGATGAGATGTTACGACGAGCGAAGAGACGCCTACCAGCTTCAGTATCAAGAAGCAGCCAAGCTCCATACTGCCACCCACTCGTCAGCGCTACTACATGTGCATCTAGTTTCTGACCATGCGGCTCAAGCCCACTCTCCCATAAGACCGCATGATCCACCCCGTCTTCTAACCCCGCAAGCTTGCAACCCCCGCTGCCCTCCTCCTCGGTCCCTGGGACTTTAACATAAGTAATCGGCTTCGTGTCGTCGTAGCCCAGGCGCCATCCGCGATTGCCATCAGTGCGGATATACGGCAGGTGCTTCAACACCTCAACGACCAAGTCCGTCTTGCCCAGCTTGCCGAAGTTGGCGATGTCGGCCGGGGGCCAGCCGGCGGCGGGAGGGCTCAGGATGTCCGAGGCGGGGAGGTAGGGGAACGAGGAGAGCAGGGCATAGAAGGATGCGATGGGCTCGACTATCGCCCGGACGCCGGCGGCTTGGGAGGATCGCGTTGCTCGGGCCATGGTTGCGTGATGGCTTGGGGGTCACTGCTGGTGAGAAGGTGCGTACTACTACTACCCTGCCTAGGCTATGAGAATACTGATTTATTTTGGGAATGTAGCACCAGCAGACATTTAAAGCATTGCGACAATAGTTGACTAATATATTATAGAGGGATATTTCTTATCCTCTTCCTAAGATTTTCTTACCATGTGATTTTGAGAAGGACAAGCCTGAAATTATCAAACGGGAAGATATAGAAGGTAGACAGTGATGTGCTTAAAATCAGAATCAAAGCTGGTATGTAGTCTAATTTCTCTCTCATCTACTTTAGTAAATCTTCTTAAAATCTTTGCTCTTAGCTCTATGCTATTTAAGATATAGACATCATAGCCACCTTATGTTAACGAAGAACGTTACAGCTCGTCTTAGGACAGTCACTTTTTGGCAGTCACTTTGTGACTGTCCGCAATTGGTTCTATATCACAAGTTAGCGTACTTACTTTGGACAAAATCTCTTAACGCGATCCAAACCCCTGAATCCTCTTCCGTAAAGCCTCCCCCTCGACTCTAGGCCCCTTGTCCTCAGGTGTGTCGACCTTAGATGTCTCGACCTCAGGAGCCTCATCCTTAGGCTTTGGGAGCTCTTCAACTCTCGCCATCCTCCCATTCTGCAGCTCTTGATCCACACCCCCGGTAATTGTAAAAACATCCATCCTAGAATTCTTGATGGTAACCTCCCAGTTCTTGCCGAGCCCATCACCTCCTTCTCCACCGACGTCTTTATACCACTGTCCATCACCGCGCGCGAGCGTCGCCATCTTCTTCCCGGGATCAATACTAAGACCACCACCTTGGCCCCTCGGTTCTCCAATCCGATAAGGCAGGTTGAGTGTTTCTAAGTCTTCCCTCATCGCAATTTCTGCAAGCGATACCGTATTACCTTCCGCTTTGATCAGATCTCTGTGAGTGATACACCAGGTTTCGTCCATCGCAGGAGGCGGAATGTGGGCTGGAGTTGGAAAAGCAGATGCATAGTATTGGCTCCCGTCTGGCGTTTCTCCTCTTCTTCTTTGGTACTGGTGATATGTAAGGAGCCGGGGAAATAGGCACCGACAACTGCCGCTGAAGCGGTTGCGACTGTATCGCCAGTGAATAGCACGATGTATCCAGATGAATGGCGCGAGAGAGCTTGGACTAGACGAACGATTGAGGTATCTTGTGAGTCTGGGTAGACTTGCGCTTTCTCAACGGCGATTCGCTCATCTTGCTGAGCAGTTACTTGGTGGTACCGATGTTCGGTCTTGAGTTGAGGCGCGAAGAGCAAAACAGCTCCAATAGTGTTAGTTGGTAGAGTTTCAGGTGCTTGAGACGATTTCTCATCAGCGGTGGCTACTAAAGGTTGGAACAAGACCGCCCAAAGCTGATAGAATCGGAGCTGGAGGTTAGGCTTTTGAACATCAGTAAAAGTTGCTCTTTCAGGCCCTGGAAGTGAAGGCAGACTTCAGACTTACTATTAGGTCTATTGCTTTGAGAAGTTGCTCAGATGTGATGGGCTGTTTGCTCTCATCCCCTGCCAGGCTGTTGACCAAGGCCTCAGTCAACTCTGCGTCTGCAGAACTGGCTTCCGCAACGTCGCCCACATTAAAATACGACCCCCCAGAACCCCACATCTCCTTCTTCACTCTCAATCGCAGCAACAAGCTTATCAATGTTGACACTTCTCGTCGCGTTACGGCAGGTCCCTCAGCGAACAGCTTCCATGCCACAACCTCAAGCTGCTCTGGTGACGGCCATCCATGTACGAATTGAGGCAGCACCATGACCAAAACATCCATAGCATCACTCAAAATAGAGCCGATACGAATCTGCTGTTCTATGGGCTGAGTCGTAGTCCTTGAGATTCCGATGCTTCTGAAAAGCCGTGCAAACCCCGCCTTGCGGAAAAATGATGCATCGTTGCGCCAAAAATATTGAAACTCTCGAGTGCCGAGGAGATCATCACATTGGACGAGTGTGAGCAGGACAGCGCGTTTGAAGGCGCCGAAATCGAGCTCTCCCTCGGCGAGATCATGAGGAAATGGATGATAGGCGTAGAAAAGGAGACTTCTCCAAAGAAGCTGGATCGCAGCGTCGGAGATTGCGGCTTCAGAATGGGCACTCCTGATATATCTTCTGAGACTCTCTTCTTTCCAGTCTGAAGCTTTGTGAGCATTTGCTTAATGTAGGCAGGATCTTGAAACATACATTTTCGCTGGGATGGGCCCTCGATACAGTACTTGTCAAACGTCGCCTGCAGCCGCTCATTCTCTCTCCATCCTTGCAGTTGTGAGGAAAATACTTTCCCAAGATCTTCAGGAACCGAGGCTATTATAAGTCAGATCCTGCAACTCATTCCGTTCATTCATCCACTTACCGTATGTGACTTCATCGAGGTACTTCTTCACCTTTCGATTCTGTGGTGCGCGAGCAATTTCCTCTACAATATAATCTAATGCCGCGAGCATGGTTTGGATCGCAGCTTGACAGAGAATGGTGGACTTTTCTGGAATAGAACTCTTGTGTAATGAGGGAGAAATTTCGGTTTAATGCATAGGCTGAGAATGAACAAGGTGATTACATTGTTATAATATAATATAAGTTTTTTTTTAGTAATATACCGCTTAGGTAGTATTACTTAAACTATATTCCATTTTGTCTTAACTCTTCTTTATATATACTAACATAGGGTTTATATGTCACAACAGCTACACGAAGTGTAGTATAACAGCTACTTTGATGTTCTAATAAGATATCTTACATGATGATGCCCGTTCTACCTTCTATGGTACACCAAGTCCCCACCATACTCCAGCCCAAATGCCCCATTATCATGCAACCCATTTCCAACACCCCCATATGCATATGCAATACTATAACTCGCCCTTCCGATCATGCTGCCCCATTCCCACCACCCCATTCCCCTCCGCCTCCTTCTTCAACAGCCTCAGAAACTGCCTACTCCACCCATCATCCTCGCCTTGCCGATTCTCATTAACATACCTCCCCACATGATAAACCCAACACCCATCAGGCGTCGGCCCCCCCACCCTCCCCGCCGCACACACCTCATCCGCCTCAATCACCCCCCTCGGCCACCTCCCGCGCTCCGCGCCCATCTCCTCATCCAGGAAGTTATCCGCCACAAACTGCGCGACCTTCATCCGAACCGGCGTCCATGCCTCGCCCTGCGCCCGGAAAACCGACAACAGATGCTCCAGCCCCTTCAGGTCCAGAAGCACATCGCGCACCTCGTGGGCCTTGACCAGCCCATTCAGCGCGTGTACCTTCGCCTTCATGGCCGCCGGATCCGTCTCCGTCTCCAGCGCTAGCAGCGTCTGCGCCACGAACTCCCTGTCCGCGGTGTTGACCTGGTCGGTTGAGGAGGCCATGCGCGGGTCGGCGAGGTACAGACGCCACGACTTCTGCGCCTCCGCGAGCGCCGTGGGGTTGTTCTGCACGGCGTTGGCGAGGATGCCGGCGGCGGCGCGACGGCGGCCGGCGGAGGGCGACGAGGCGTCCTGGTCCTGCATCAGCGCCATGAGCTGTTCGAGCACCGAGGTGCTCTTCATGAGCTCTACGCCGTAGTAGATGTCGTGGGAGAGCTCGAGGAGGCTGCTCAGCGCCGACGACCGGTCGATTGCTGGGTCGCTGCTCAGGATGTTGAGGGCGCGGGCGAAATTCTCCGAGTCGGCGACGCTTCCGTCCGGTTCGCGTGGGGGCAGGATCTTGCCGGCCGCCTCGTATGCTGGGGGCTTCTTGTGTACGAGGTCGCGAAGTGCGACTGGTTGGTCCTCGTGCGACTCCTCCCGCGTCTCCTGCTCAGGCTGGTCGACGATGACCATTGCCTGCTCCGTTGGGATATCAGATGTCTCCGCGTCGCCTTCCATGGGGATGTTCAGCCTTGCCTCCTTTTTGCCCGAGTAGATATCCATGCGGACGTGGAGGCCTGGCGGTATGTCTTGGTCATCGTGGATGATTTGGAAGTCTTTCGTGGGCTGGAATATTCGAGGATAACACTCCGCTGGGTTCGTCGTGTGGCAGATGAGCTCTGTGTCTGCGCCGGGCGAGGGGTTGGCGGGCAGTGCTGCGATGGCCAGGCCGAAGAAGAGTGCGCCTGTGAGGCTTCGGAGAGTTGAGAATCGCATCGTATGAAGTGAGGATGATCAATCTGCGTCCACGATTGACACGATGCGCTGGATATGTCTTTTGAAGCGTCGAAGCCTCCTCCTCGCCCGATCGCGGAACTCCTGCTCCTCGATGCTTTTGTTGAATGCCTCGTAGTCGAACGGGACGGATTTCCCCTCTTGCTGTCTCTTCTTCTCGGCCTGCCACTCTTGCAAAACGTCTTGGTAATCAACGAGGAACGAAGCGTGCTCCCAGCTTGATCTCAGCACAGGACTATCTGTCCACTTGACGAGGTAAAAACGATGACAGTCTGGGTCCTCGTTTTTGCTCTCGTGGTTCGCTTCGGCGAGGATGCCCTCTATAGTGCGCTCTGTGTTGCTGCTTGCAAGGGAGGCTATTGATTCGGCGTCGGCGTCGGCGTCGTCTTCTGAGTCTGTATAGGCAGCGTCAGACCATTCAAGTTTATTTAGATCATTATAGTAATTCATATTCTATTCGGGCAGATCCAGCAGATATATAGACATGGCCGCCGCAGTGAGGACAAGTGGCCGCATGTGCTGAATACTTTCGCCACATCCGTATCGATAAGGCCAGCAGTGAGAATCACCCCCCCAGCGTCATCGTGTGCGGCCGCATTTTAGCGCCATAGGAGAACAACGACAGTTGATGACTAAGGTTTGTATGAACCTCATCCAGTTCGCCAATCCACGACAGCAACTACTCTCAAAGCAACGTCCGGAGTCCACGGCTTGAGGATCAATTGACATCCTCAACATGTTTGCCCTTCGGCGTAAGGCAGTTCAATCTGCCACGACCATCCGCGCAGCAGCAGCTCGCCCAACCGCTCAATTCTCCTCATCGGCTTCCTCCCGAGCTGCCCATGAAGCAGGCCATGCTCACGCTCACGCAGCGCCAAAGGATGAGCCTCTCGGTGTGAGTACGGCTGATGCAGATATACCACACCCGACTAATGAAATGTATAGCTTGGATACTACTTCTTCATCGGCGCTTTCCCAGCCGGCTACGTCCTCTACAAGCTGTCCCTCCCTGCGACAGATGGCAAGAAGCCCGTCCTCGAGAGAATAATCGACAGATACACCGAGATCGAAAGCTTCTGGGCCACCAGAAACAAGCTCCACACGGCCGCGGTTGAGCAAGCTGCGTTCGACCGCAATCTCTTCCAGAGCGACTACAAGTCCACACACGCCCCGCTGCGCTTCCCCGAGTAGGTAGACCTGCATTGGAGCACATCGGATGTTGCTAACATGTGCGCAGGACATTCAACGCCGGCTCCCCATACAACGTTGTTGCTGGCCAGGGATCAAGAGGTATCGAGACACTTGTCGCGCATTACGAGAAGCTGAATAATGAGGCGGAGGAGAAGAAGATCCAGGCGCTGAAGGCTTGAGGATGTGCGATAGAGAAGAAATGAAATACCCTTACAATACCCGCTGATCCAGTTGTTTGTTGTGTCCTGCATCCACCTTCCTTTGTCATCCATGCCCAGCCATAAGTCTCATGGTCAGTTTCATTGTGAACGGTGAGTATGAAATCATTTCGTTTTGTCTTCTATCCAGGAAGTAGAGTTGCATACCTGTTATGTCTTAAGAAGCCATGGGTGCTGTGATGGCATGCATTACTCATGCTGCTGGACAGACGGGTATTCTCGCTGTGGGTGCCGCATCACTGTGCGTCTCCAGGTGATCAAATCCTTCTGTTCATCTGCTGCTTGTCGGTTGATGATCAAAGGCTCTACCTGAAGTTTCAGGAGCTCAAAAGCATCTGTCTCTTGATATGACAAGAAGACAGGACTGATAAGGGCCATACCTGGATTGAGGATTGCCGTGCCTCAGGACTCAATGGACCCAGTGGATGTCCATAAGTCCATTTATGATGTATAGGAAATGCAGATATATTGCCTGTACCAGCATTTATCCCGGGTGCTGGGGGCTTACGGCCTGACGAGGCGACAACATATGGCGTGAATACGTCTCCCTCTGGCGGATTTGGCGCCGTTATTTTGATATTTCCTCTTGTTGATCTTCTGTCTGTATACTGTTAAGAAGCATATCCTCTCAAGAAGCATCACCTGTGCCTGTATATCTCGAGATAACAGTATGTATCCCCCTCCTCCCTTCTGCTGGATCCTCTGATATTAACTGCATTTTCTAGATTCTATCAAATCTCAAGCCCATCACTATCACCCAGCTCAAATCCTCTCTTCGCAGCAACTGTAAGCCATCTCATTATGTCCCAGTTTTCCACATGCAGCGCCACATGCATGAGCTAATGTGCCGCCTCTGTGCGTAGATGTCTTCCTTTTTACAAGACACAGTCCTCCTCATTGCCCAAGTTGCGGCTTCTGGGACCAACACTCCTGCTGCCCCAACAGCGCCAGTGACTCCCCCGATGGAGCCGCCAACCCCACCCTCAACCTCTCCCACTGCTACCACCGCAGCCAACACTGGCGTCGGCAATGCTGCTTCCAGTGTCAACTGTAAGTTGAACACTCTCACAATTCCTGTCAACTAGTCTTGTTCTGACAGTGTCTAGGCACCTGCTTTGGTGGGATCTGGGAGGGGGTGAAGGAGGAGATCAAGGAGAAGGCGAGGAGAGTGGGAGGGAGGCTTGAGAAATTTTGCCTCACGCTTGGGGGCATGGCTATTGCCGTGTGGGATTATGTACAGTAATTGGAATTTTTCTGTTCTCCAAGCTCTGCTGCTCGCAATCGAGAACAGCTAACAGTTCCAGTTGTTGCACTTTTGATTTCTAGTGCTTGTGCTTTGTTTCCTCGTCGTGGGTATGAGAATGCTTATTTGTCGCCTGCTGGATTCTAAAAGGGGTAGAGTATTTAATAATCACTGCAGTTACTTAAAAAGTTAATCTCTGTCACTGCAGTGTCAATTACCATTGTCTATACTTTGTGTTTTCATTGTGGGTATCAAATGCCATTTTATGCTCTTCTGGATTCTACAGTTCGACAAAGTATCTATCTACGACTCTAGGCGGCTGTCGTAGGCTTCGCGCCATTGAGAGCACCTGTGGCAATGATACCATCAGCATCAGCCACATCCTCCCCTAATTTCTCCTCCACGCCATCCATCGGCTCCGCAGCTGGTTCGACAGTAAGCTCTTCTTCAACCCGGCTCAGGACAGCAACACCCTCCACATGTCCAGTCTGCGGGAAGAAATCAAAGCCCCTCAGACTCTCAATCTTGTATCTCCTGCCCTTGCCGCCTCTCTCATCCTTCCCGTTCTTGTATCCATGCACCAAGATGCCAACATCCCTCGCCTGCGTGTGCACATTGCAACTCACGTATATCACTCTCCTGGGACCAAAGTTCAGCAACTGTCTCAGGAAGCTGTCATCGCAACCCTTTCTAGGCGGATCGATGACGACTACTGTTTCGTCGGGTGGGAACTGAACGGATTTGAATAGCTCGGGTGCGTCGGCCGCGAGGAATGAAGCCTTAGAGGCCGGGATCGAGTTTAGTACGGCATTCTCGGACGCAGATGCGATAGAGGCGGCAGAGATATCGATGCCGATGGACGAGGTGAAGAGGGAGGAAAGGGTGATGGTGAAGAGGCCGGAGCCGGAGTAAGCGTCGATGAGGTATTGGACTGGTTTTTCACTGGCAGATGCTGGAGGCAGAATGTTGTCGCGGATATATTGAGTAAAAGGGTTGAGGATGGAGTTGTTGTTTTGGAAGAAGGCGCCTGCCGGGTTGGTGAAGGTGAATGTGTCCTCCGGAGTGTCGATGTATTCTTTGCTCGTGGCGTTGTTGTCGGTGATGCAGGTCTTGAGGTCTGTAGATTCCTTGCCATCCACTGGCACGGCAATGGTATTTTCGGGAATTGGGGAGGGGAGTTCGGAGTTGGGAATGCGCCGGGTCGATTCCCGGAGGAGGATGGTGGCACCCCGACTGTACTTGGAGAGCTCATCTGCGACTCGTTGCCGTTCGAGCTTCATGCCCATACGCACGACGGGTGTGCCAATGGGGCAGTCTTCGATGTCGAGAGTTACGCGGCGATTCTTTTGCATGAAGCCTATCTCTGGGACAGTCTCAAAAGCCTTCTTGATTCCTGCTCTCGCATCGGCGCGATTTCTATGCCCTGGAGGTCCATCGAAGTGAGGAGTGAGCTTTGTGCGGTAACCATATTGTAATGGACTTCCCATGGTATCCAAAATCGTGGGCACACGGGCGGATGGGAGCTGTGAGAAATTCTTGTATGCCTTGTCGACGATCGACTTCTTGTGCTCGAGTTGTGTCCCATAGTCTAGCATCTGGAATTGGCATCCTGAGCACTTCGAGAAATACTTGCAGTTGATTCTGCTGTCGTCTCTGAGAGGCGAAGGCTCGATGATACTGATGTAGTCGGCGAGGGAGTAGTGGTCGTTCTCGAAGTGCTTGATGACTTTGACTTTTGCCACGTCGCCTGGCGCTGTGAAAGGGACGACATATATCTGATCCGATCCTGGCGCGACAGCGAGACCATCACCCGTAGAGGATATCTCCAGCACCTTCACCTCGATTTCCGTAAATGGCGCTGGCAGAGTCTGGCTCGTCTTGGTCGCATCCCCATTTGTCTCCGCTTCAGTTTGCGCTGGCTTGGAATCCTCCAGCTTCTGCTTCTCAAAGAGTTCGCGGACATCTGCCAATAAGACCTCGACAGTCGAACCTTCCTTCAATGGCTTCGCCTTCTGAATCTTTTGCCTCTTCTGTCCACGACCGCCTTGGTTGTGTCCACGTCCACCTTGGTGCGGTCTCTTCCTCTCTGCGCCCGCCGGCGCGCTTTTTGTTTGTACCTCCATTGGACGGTAATTGAACCTACGTACCGCCGTTAATGGAGCAAAAATCGTTTTTGTAGATGTCCTCCAGAGTTTAAACATTGGGAGGCTTAAGTACCGAATGGCCATCCACCTATTTCAAAATAATTTCGAGGACAATTCGGCTCCGGAGAAACGTTAGCGCGGCATCCAAATTTGTCGGAGCTCAACCACAACCACACTCAAGGAGAGAGAGCCAGAAGTCAAGCCTGCTTCCACTGCATAGTTCACAATGAGTGTCTCACGGCCAGCACGATGTGTGACATCGTCAATTTCGAAGGCTCGGCCAGCAAGCCAATGCCGCAATTTTTCGTCCACCCAGCCGACCTCCGAGAGACGGCGACCACGATTCGCGAGTGTGAAGGCCGCTGATATGGGATTGGTCTCGAAGACGCCGACGAGCCAGTTGCTGAAGGCCTATACTGAAAAGGACAAGCAGGCTTTGGCGCAGAGATATACTCCAGAGCAACTGCGCGTCATCGCCGCCGGAGAGGAAGCGATTGATCTCGAAGACATCCGCGGTCACGGTGTCATCCGTAACGATCCCTACGGTCTCAAGTATCTCGACGATCTCTCTGTCATCCGCCCTGTTATTGACAGCAAGCCAAAGGTCAAAGGCACAATCTCCCCAGCAGCCCGCTGGCTTGATGAGGAACAGCGCTTCGACCAAGTCAATCAATGGATGGGAAAAGTCCTAGAAAGCAAGGAAGTGCACGGCACAGCAGAGGAGCGAGTAGCGGGCATTACACGTCTGGATTTCCGAAAGTTCCTCAACGAGTCAAGAGCTGTGACTGGTGGCGGCCAGGTAGGCTCCGATGCCCTTGCGCCCGCGCTCCCCAAGATTCCCGAGCTGGTTGGCCAGTTCAAAAAGACGACCGACATCGATCCTCGCGATCCCACTGGACGATACGATAGAATCAGGAAGCAGACGGGGATGGACCTTGATGACATCCTGGGTCTGAGGATAGCGCAACTGGTGAGGCATCGCGTTGTGAATCAGACCCGTTTGGGCAAGATCTCAAGCCAATATGTCCTTACTATTGCTGGCAATGGAAATGGAATGCTGGGCATTGGAGAGGGAAAGGCTGCTGAACCGGAAGACGCATCAAACAAGGCTCGCATGGCCGCTATAAGGAATATGAGGCCAATACCGAGATATGAGGACAGGACGATCTTTGGTGATGTGGAGGGCAAGGTCTCGGCTGTTAAGGTGCAGTTGATGGCACGGCCGCCAGGTATGACCTTTCTTTTACCTCTGTGTGCTTTGATATCGATCGCGGGTTGCTGATATGGGAGCAGGATTTGGTATCCGTTGCCAACACAAAATCTTCGAAATGGCACGCTGTGCAGGAATTAAGGACCTCGCAGCCCGCGTCCCATACGCACGAAACAAGATGAACACGATCAAGGCTGCGTACCAAGCCCTGACGAACCAGCGCATCCCGGATGAGGTTGCGCGTGGATTGGGTAAGAAGCTGATTGATGTGAGAAAGGTTTACTATGGGGGAACTCAGACAATGCCAAGCAAGCAGCAGGCTCAGAGCTGGCAGCATGAAGGGGAGGAGTAGATGGTGAAAAGGGATGCTGCATGAGATGTGAAGTGTTGTATGTACCAATATTTGGAGGATGCATAAGGCGTATGTACTTGTAGTTATTTATACCGTACTGTACATTGTAGTATATAAACATTCAGAGCCATTGTTGCCTTTGATTTTGTCCATTTCCTCGTCATTCTACTCATGAATCGTCGCTGCTACCAGCAATCCTGGGTATCCTTAACGCCAAACTCCTCACATCAATACTCTCTCCGTGCCTCCATCGCATCTCTTGAGGGGCTCATTGCTCTTGTCCTCCAACTTGATCTCCAGAATAAATCTCCTGCTGCAGAACGATGCTGTATACGCTAGCCTTCAGGAGCGTGAACACCAGGCTCGTCTTTCGCTCCAATTGCAGCAGCCCATCGAGAATCTCCGCCGTTGGCGCTCCAGATAGCCCATCGAGAAGGGAGGCGAGCTGCGATTTCAGTTAGCTCTAAAGTCTTAACACAAATACGAAGTCATACATACCTTCTTCATATTATCAGCCAGGCGCTCATATTCCTCCAGCACGTCTTGTTCGAGCGGGGAGAGATCATCTGGACCTGGCGCACCGGAGAGGGAAAGGGATGCGGTCACATCGGTGAGGTCGGTCGTCATCGTAGCGCAGTAGACTTCAGTGGAATAGCTGTTATGGATGTAAGGGAGGCGTCCGCGCCGACTGATGAATGAAGAGCCGCTTGGTTTGGTTGGAGAGGGTTCCAGGGATAGGGATGAGGGTCATTGAGGGGTCCAAGTCGCGTCTGTTGATGTGTCTGATTGTTGGATTTTGGCGACGCGAGGCTCCAGCCTTGTGTGTCCAGGAACCGTGCGGATTGTGTATTAATAAGCAACAGACTGACGACAATGTCGGAGGAGGAGCTTGATCCGCTGTTTGATCTTTGATCTTTATGTATCAACTGTTATAATTGTCGAAAGATGGAGAGATTTGTGAGATACTTGTGTGCTGTCTCGTTATTTAAGGCCACAAAGCTGGACTTGAGCAGATATCACCATGAATAACGGCCTCATCATCATCGCAATGGTCTCCTGGCTGTGAAGCATCGCATAGGAACTGACTGCCATGTCGATTTCCTGGATAAGTTCCTTCGAAGAAGTTCTATTTGGCTCTCGAAATTATAAACCTTTCGCTTCTAAGTTCCCGAACTCTTAATTTTATCTCTTGAGTCTTGAGCATTGGAGAGAATAACTACGTACAAAGGTACAAAGCGTCTGGATTAACTGGACCAAAAGGCACTTGCTTGTTCTCGAGAGAGGTGTCTCCTGTGGTTTTGCACATCACCTCAGAGTGCACTTTTCATATGAACGAATGTCTTACCACAGTAATCTCTGTCTATTTCAATGATGCCGGAGATGATATTTTGAAGGGCTTCTAGGCCTATCTTCCGTCGGCATTCTTCCTTACGCACAAAACGCACAAAGGAGAGTATCAGAATCTCAGTTCCTACCAAAGATCTGAAAGATGGCAGGAAGCCAGCAGCGGCAGGAGATGCGGTTTCACTTCTTAGTTGAATGGATTCTATGCATCAAGTAGGCGCAGTGAAAGACGAAGAATTTGTAGCCTTAATTCTTTGATTCTTTGGCCTTTGATGTGTGAGGGTGAGGGTGAGGGCTGAGAAGCCATGGAGTGTTTATCACTTATGCAGATCCAATGTGAGGGAGATGCGCGACGAAGACGATTAATAAAGAGGACTCATCTATTTTGATAAGTATCGACGCTTCTTCTCCCTTCACCTCGAACCTGCTCTTTTCGTCTTTTCGTCTTTCCGGAGCAGTCCACTTCTTCGCAGTTTCCAAAAGCTCGCTTCATCCCTCTATCCCTCTTCCACCTTGTTGACGTCCTACACAACAACAACACCAACAACAACAACAACAAACATTTCTCTCATCTCCCCTCTTGCAACCACAACTCCTTCTTCAAAGCGCACCTTCAATCATCCTTCGTCATCTGTGATAAGTCCAACAATCAACAATCATCAGCCAGCAAATCAACTGTATTATTGCAACTGCTCGACTGTCAACAATGTAAGCTGCTCGATATCCCCAAATCCTTCTGATCATTTCTGTTTCAACTCCATATACTTCTATTGCCTCACGCAGAACTCAAAATCAATCATTGAGCGTCTCCTATTACTTGAAGACGTTTTTATATTTTGGATTGCACTCTTCCGACAGAACGTCAACTGAAACCTATTCTGCAGTGTACTGACACGCTCTACCAGAACCCGTCCCTCTTTATTCCAACCACTTGCTTGCCCGTCTTGTGCAGACTGCGTGGTTGGCCTTCATTCTCTCAACCAATATCTTTTTCGATCCAGGGCTCCCTTCCACCTGAAGGGGGATCGAGATCAATCCGCCAATGCCAACCACACACACCAGTCGCTCCAGCGACAACTCTGTGAAAGAACTTCGTTACTCAAAGGATGAGCTTCTCCTCTTGAGAGACGAGCTTCCCATTGTCATCTGTAACATGAAAAAGATGCACGACAAGCCTGGTGGTAGGGCTTCTCAATCTTTATCAATGGAATCCTTATTAACTCCTCCGTCCTCAGATCTTCTGAGATTGCCGGCCAGAGTAATGTCCGATCCCAACTTCAAGTCATGTCCCACCAGGGCTTTGCGGCGTGTTCCTAACTTCAACGGGAGGGATGGCATTGACGGTTCCGAGGACCATATCAATAGACGTAAGACCACCGATGAATCTGATGACGAGGAGATCGTGTATCGAGGCCATCCAATTCGACACACTCTCAAGGAGACACAATGGCAGTTCAAGCGTCGCGACCATTCTGATCGATCTAGCCAGCCCAACTCAGCCCCATCCGGCTACCATGCACAGAAAGCCGAGAACTTCCAAAAGTTCTATCGCGCTGTTGTCTCTCCAACACATGTTCGTGTGACAGCTGGAGGCCGAATCGTTCCAAACGTTCGCGCTCCTCCCCAGCCAATCTTTGTCTGGAATCGAGACAAATTCTTCTTCGAGGCGAAACAACACAAAAAAAGCTCAGGCTCTATTGACACAACTTGGCAGGAAGGCGCAGCTTTGAAGCCATCTGATCCAAATCAGCTCCATATCAATGGCTCAAACACGAACGGAAATCCGACTCCTGTTTTCAATCCTCAGCCCTTGGAGAAGCCACTTGGCTCTATAAGCTCCGAAAATTTGCAGTATCTCCCAAGTGCGGAGCAATTTCCTCCAGCGACCACCTTGACAAACGGCGGAGCTCAGAACAATTTGGTCGGATCTCATTCAATTAAGCTTTCTCCGCCTGGACAGTTTGATACGACCAAGCCGTTTATGTTGAATGGACACATGGTGTACCCTCTGCCAGCCAATTTCCAGGTGCCACAAGGCGTCTCTGTACTCGACATTTTCGGGGGCAATACAGCGTCTCAAGAGCACTTACAATGCGCATCACATCAACATTCGCCATACCCACAAGGCGCGTTCCAATCAGACATTTCCGCACCTCAGACATCAGCTATTCCCATGTCACCTTTGGTCATGGCCCCAGCCCCGCAGGTACTGCCTATCATTCCAATGATGCCAACAACCGCTCCCGCGATCAAGAACATTGATCGCCGAGGTCGGCTGTCTATGATGCCTCCTTTGCCAGGTCTTGGCTACCAACCTGAATTGATGCAGCCACGTCTTGTGAGACAACAAATACAATCCCTGCAGAACGAAATTAAGAAGTTCGATCATCAACTGGAGCACAATAGACACCAAATCGACGAGGCACATGTTAAGAAGCAACGCTTCTATGTGCAAAGTCAGATCCAGACCCTCGAAGCAAGTTTGGCTCTTCTGCCTGTGGATGAGCCTGCTTTTAATCAGTCTTTCCCGGGAGCTCCTTCGAGTTATTCACCAGTTGTCGCTAGCTCTCAGCCAATGCTCCCAGCTTGGACAGCATCCGCAGCATATAAGTCTAAAAGCTTTGATGAGGCTTCCAAGCAGCCATATTTCAGCTGTGTCTCGTCAGCCAGATAAGTCCGTTCCGAATCCTTTGCCAACGTGGCTACAGGCACTCCAGATGTTTCCAGCGCTGTGGTTTCAGCTAAAATACCCATTGTTAAAGCTGAGCCACCTCCACGAAAGCGCTTGAGTCTATCTGCAGCAAAGGCTCCGCCTTTCAAGCCAAGATCTCAACAAGCTCTTGTGCAGGCTACCACTCCGCTCTCAATGAAAGCTAATGAGGAAATTGTATCCACTGAGCCTGTGTTTGACGCAGGAGAGGTTACAAATCCGAAAGAATCCGTCGAGGATATTGAAGCGCGTCTTACATGCAATGCAAACAAGTGGTTTAATGCAAAGGACGAAACCGTCTTGCCTTCATCAATGAGCTCTTCCACAGATGGAGTAAACGGTGTCCGAGTCCATGATAATTATCATGACGAAGATGGCCTATCTACTCCAGTCTCACAGCGCCAAGGAACAGGACCATTTCAGGTTCCCGGCGAGGATATGATGACTCCTCTCACTCCGCACGGAACTAGGAGGGTTCTTCCATATTTGATGGGATTTCCTCCTCCAGGTACAGCCTTCAAGGAAGCTAAATCTCACGAATTCACTTACGCCAGACCCCTTACTCCCGAGGAGATTCGTGCCAGACACCTTTACTGGGGTAATGCTACTAAGGAAGCGCTCAAAGGACTTCCAAAGTTTGATGGAAAGGACTTTTATCCACCTTCTCCACAGAAAGCTTCCACTCTTCCGGTCAACCACGGCAGCTCTAGTGAAACTTCAACTGTCATTCGGAAGTCAAACACCAGCAGTGCTACGTCCAAGGGAGTTGAATCAAGTGAAGAGTCAGGAGCATTGATAAAAGTAATCGAGGGTGATTCTCCCGGCAAAATCGTTGGTCAATGTGATGAGAAAATTGATGAGAAAATCCATGAAAGCGATGATAAAGTATCGGTCGACTCGTGGGGTGCTTCAAAGAACGCTTTGACTCCTCCAATTCCAACTCAAGCAATTGCTGCGAAGGTCGGTAGATCCCCCACTGCTCATAGTTCGAATTCTTTCTTGCTCGGTATGCTCAAGAACAGCCCGGCTGTCTCTTCCCCGCTCTCTGGAGTGTCATCAGCTCATGCGGTTGGATCTCTTCCAAATTATGGAGGTTCTGCTGTCTCTTCGCTCGCTCCTGGACTGAGGTCACGGTCTTCGGCCGCATTTGATCTTCCAACGGTGATGATTCGACGATCTGCCTCGAAGCTCTCCTTTGAGAATCGACCATCATCTCAAGCAGGGTCGGTAGTCGCAAATGTATCTACTGCTTCGGAACTGCTGAGCAGGATCGCCCGCCAAGATGAGGAGCGTCAGGGTGAAATGTATCTTGACTGCAACTCTGAGGCCATTCTTGCTGGACCTGTGACTGGCTCGAATTGGTAACTTACCAATTGATGGATTGTCGACATTCTTGAATACCTTCACCATCAGTGGCCATCCGAACTAGCTGATGCGTGCTTGGGTAGTATGTTACTATTTGCTTCCAGAGTTCTTGTCCTACTAGTTTTCTTCCGAAAACGTGTATGGGGAGTGTTGCGCTATACAACGATGATGATTTCTTCATTCGCATTGATCGGCTCTGCGGTATTTTTGCTTGGAATGATATGACATGGGTTGTGTAGCATATTTCTGGCGATTGCCTCTGTTGTTTATCAAAGGGCGTTCCATTCAGAATTGCAGCAGATACCCGTTCGTCGCGACGCAAAGTCTCTTCTGAGGTTAATGTTTCACAGCTTCATTGTTTTGCTGGGTTTATATCATACTTTGACGGAGGAATATATATATTAATGGTGGAGCATTCCCAATCATGGGGCGGAGAGATTGAGAGGCAACTCGATATTTCATCTTGATACTATGAGGGGTGGATGGGTTGTGGGACTTAATGCGGACCGCCATGGTCATGTAAGAATTACTCTGAAGCAAGCAATACAAGTATACTTCCATTTTTTTCGCCTGATTTAAGTGACAATCTTAGTTGTAAAAGTATGTAGCGTGGCCTGTAGATGTTGAGGATGCAATGTCTTCAGTTGTATGGCACGCTCCTCTTTGCCAGCATTTTGCCTATGGACGACTTATTAACCGTAAAAATCCTTTACTTTTGTCTATTCTGGAGTGTTAAATAAGTCCCTGATAAACAGCCATCCCATTTTTCCAAAATACACCACCATGCGCGCCAAACCTATGCTCTCTCGCCCCTAAGCTCCTGCTCCACCTGCTCCACCACAATCTTTCTGATGCCCTGCCACCCCGCTCCTCTGGGGACAACAGTGACTCTCCTCTCCTTCTTATCCAGACCCACAAACTCCTCCGGCAGCACACTCGCGAAATCAAAGTCCTGTCCCTGCAGCGAAAGCTCAACCGCACCCGCAAACTTCGCCGGGTGCGCCGTCGCCAGCGAGATGTGATCCGTACCCGCGCCTGCGCGCTGCATACTCCTCAACGCAGCCGCGACGCCAATCGCCGAGTGCGGGTCCAAGACATACCCGCCGTTGACGTAGAAGTCCTTGATAGTCTCCTTCGTCTGCTCGTCGCTGACGCGCTCGCTCTCGAAGTCCCGCTGCGCCGCATCCAGGATCTCCTTGTGCACGGCGAAGCCGCCCTTGTTCTTGAGGTCCTTGAGCCACTGCTCGACCTCCTGGCCCGCCTGCTTCTTGTTCCACTGGTCGTCCATGCCGGCCGCGCTGGCGAACTCGTAGGCGAGGAACCAGAGCAGCCGCTCGAAGTTCGAGGACACCAGGATGTCCATTGCGGGGCTCAGGGTCTCGCGCACGCCGTCCTCGTGCGCCTTGACGCCGTCCTGCGCCAGGCCGCCCTCGGCCTCGCGCCCGTGCACGGCGTGCTTCTCGTAGTGCCCGCTGCGCCAGAAGCGGTCGAGGATGTCGTTCTCGTTGGTCGCGACGACGAGCTTATCAATCGGGAGGCCCATGCGCTTGGCGAAGTAGCCGGCGAGGATGTCGCCGAAGTTGCCGGTAGGGACGACGAAGCGGACCTTGTGGGAGGGGTCGTAGGAGGGGCTCTTCTGGAGGGCGAAGTAGGCTTTGAAGTAGTAGGTTGTTTGGGCCAGGATGCGGGCCCAGTTGATGGAGTTGACGGCGCCGAGCTTTTGGGATGCGTTGATTTCGGGGTCTGCGAAGAGGGCTTTTACGGTGTCCTGGGAAGGTTAGCATTGGCGGAAATGAAAAACGTTGTGTTATTACCTGGCAATCGTCAAAGGTGCCCTCTACTGCCAAATTGTGGACGTTCGCATCGAGAACGGTGGTCATCTGGGCCTCCTGGACAGGGCTGACTCTGCCCTTTGGATGCAAGATGAAGACAGAGACATCCTTCTTGCCGCGCAGACCGTAGATGGCAGCAGATCCAGTATCTCCACTCGTAGCTCCGACAACAGTAAGATGATGCCTATCCTTGCCGGTCTTGCCCTCGTTCCGCCTCACCAAGAAGTACTCGAACAAGTTGCCAAGCAATTGCAAGGCGACATCCTTGAATGCGAACGTGGGGCCGTGGAACAGTTCCAGCAGATACAAGTTCTCCTTCTCGTTCAATGTGACGAGCGGGGTGGTTTCTGGGGCGCGGAAGGTGGAGTAGCTGCGATTGATGATCTCTTTGAGGTCGGCAGATGGGATTTCGGAGGGAGAGATGTATAGGGAGAGGATTTCGTATGCCAGGTCGGTGAACGAGAGGTCTTTCCACTTCGACGCCCAGTCGCTGGGTAATGAGGGGACCTGTTCTGGGATGAAGAGGCCGCCATCAGACGCAAGACCCTTCAGCACAACATCCTCAAACGAAAGCTATATGAATATCAGCCCCTCACTCCGTATTTCTCTGCCCAATGGGTGCTTACGCCGTACTCCCCGCCTCTGGTGCTGAGATAGCGTTGCGACGGAGTGTGGGTGGTGTCTTTTGGCTCTTCTGGTGCAGCCGCCGCTTTTTGTGAGGGCGCAGCTCCATTGACTTGCGTAGCACTGGGAGACATGATGCTGTGATATATGACCGGAGACTCAATTTGTGTGATGTCGATATCAATGCGACGGTGAGTCAAATTAAGATATTTGAAGCTCTGTACTCTGCTGGACTCTCGAGCATCCACAACGTTTTACCCCGCCACGTGCCGGCTTCAAGTTTCCCCGACGTCGGCCAGCCCGACTACATCTCTCTGCAGCGCTAAGCCATTCTCGGTGATTTGGGGGGGGGTCTTTGTTTACTTCATTCATCCATTATTAATATGAATTCAGTTGTACTGAACTCCATATCATTAATGAGGCATCCAACTTCCAAGTGGCAAGCAAGCATGAGGCCAAGTATAAGTAATGAACCCTCCTTTTCGTCGTGTTTGATTTAATCGTTAATCGTCGGATCCTTGACTGGTCGCTTCGCTCCCAGTCGGAGTAAGCAATCTGTCCCCTCTCAAATCCCATATTAAATATATTATTCTGTAGATAGTATATAGAGGAAAACACACCTAATTTAATTAATTCCACATCAATTCTATAATAATTTTAGACTAAAGGATGTATTTAGTAAAGCTTAAGATTAGCTACTTAAAAAAATAAAAATAGAAAAGGCTAGTATAGTAGCTAAGGTCAAAAGGCTGTCTTACAGGCTACAAATCCAAAAACTATTTGTAGAGGGCAATTCAATCATTCATGATAATTATGTACTTTTCGTACTAAATATAGTGCAAAGGTACAAGAATCTGAGGGGGGACGTGTTTGCTTACGGGGGACAGATTGCTTACTCCGACTGGGAGCGAAGCGACCAGTTGGATCCGACGATTATGGAAATATATAATACATTGTTTACAATGCAAGTAAAACATACTTAATCTATTATATATTGACGTACGCACAGACCGTGACCACTCGTCTTTCAGCTCATCGCAACAGATTCAACAAGAAATCCTCACAGCCCAGATCAAGCCTGCAGTCCTCAAAGATGGCAGTAGGAACCTGCTTCTGCAAGAAGATCCAGATCGAATATACAAATCCACCTATCACCTCTGTAAGTACAGTTATTCCCCTTTCCGGGCCTGAACTCCGCAAGCCATAAGCTCATCATTCCACTAGGCCCTATGCTACTGCCTCGACTGCCGAAGACTCACCGGATCCCTCTGCACATACAGCTTCGTCTTCAAGAGCTCTGACCTGACTATCACCGGGCCAGCAAAGGAGATATCCAAGACATCCGATAGCGGGAACCATATCAAGAACTATTTTTGTCCGGATTGCGGTACGATACCGTTTTACTATGGCGGTTACGAACCAACTAATGTATCTTAGGAACACCACTCTACGGCCTCAGAATCAACCCTTCCGGGGACGCGGACAATATAACGATCGTCCGGGCAGGAATCTTCAATGATATGGAAAAATTTAACCACTGTAAGCCGGCAGCGGAGTTATACATCGGCGGGCGTGTGAACTGGTTGTGTCCTGTTGAGGGCGCTGCTCAGCTCGTTGGCATGTTGCCGCTAGCGAGCCTGAAGCTCGATGACTGAACATATGAGGTGCGGATGAACATTTTACGGCTATGTGTAGTTTCGTCCAGTCTATTTGTGTTGTAGTCGCAAGGGGTCCGTCTTGTGGGCTGAAGGCCACCGGAATGTACCTATTCTATGAGACGGAAACAGGTCTCGATCATTTCATACTATCACCCTAGAAGAAAATGCACGACTATCCGGCTTGTGGAATATATCATATTTTCTTGCAGATTATATTTTGAGAATTTTGCTTGCGAGACGTTGCAGAAAGTATTTGAGAGTCTGAGAGACTCTTCAAGACTCTGAGAGACTCTTCAAGACTCTGTGAGGCATCATCACTCTTTTTTTTTTTTACCCTCCATCGCCTCATTTGCTGTCTTCACATCTTGCGATCCTACATCACGTATGCATCTTCTCTGCTCTTTCGGATGCAGACATATGCCACGGGTACAGATGCAGCGAAAAAGCATATTCCCAACACCTCATAGTGCCCTACTCGTGAGGCTATAAATAATCCCCTGAAGGAAAAAAAATCATTTATTAATGCCTCTAGATCTTTGCAGGATTAGTGCATTCATCAAACCCCGGGAATACTACCAGGATGCCAACGACGTCTCGCAGCTCACGCACACAGTACTGCTCCTCCAGTGAGTTCATGGTCAAAGATTATATTCAGTCTAAGATTAACCATTATAAACTGATCATCCATCCTAAATGAGTGCGAAGTACCCTAATACCACAACGGCCGGTCCGATGGGGGCCAGTACTGTCAGAAGCGTTCGCCAAATTGCCCCGTCCATGAGTGCATCATCAAAAATGGCACCCACAGCAAGAATTGACCGTTTTAAACTGACGATCCGTCACTAGAAGAATGCAGAACAAATGGAGGCCAAAGCCTGCGAGCCGAATGGACCCAGTACTACTGTAGCGAATGTTCGCCGTATCCCCCTCAGCTTCCTCTTTGAGAATCTACCCTACTGACACACTCCCTAGATAATTGCAAAGCCGACTGCTGCTAGAATACAAAGATGATCCACCCTGTTACTGGACTCCGCCAAATAATGTGTCAAGGCCATAGCCTTCTTTATCCAGACGCAGTCCAATCTAGCGCCAGTAATGGCTTCATTATGCAGAGTAGTTTTATAATCCAGGTTTCCGGGATATAGACGAGAAGATGGACAGTGCAAGAGGCAGAACACGGAGACAGAGGAATGCCGCACGCGGACGCGCAATGCAGAGTATAAATTCCAATGATGCTTGACAGTAAAGGCAGGAAGGAGGAGGCTTAGAGGTGGGATTTTGTAGGATGAATTGGGCGGCGTGTAAATAGAGGGCAGCAACGGTAGCTGGGGGTTGATGCCTAATGCTTTGTCATTTGGGCTTTGCTAGATGTCGGTATCAGTTTGCAGTGGTTGGCATTAGGTGTTCCTTGTTGTCAGATTGTTTTTTACGTCAGGGATTGGAGACTTTCCTTGTAGCGAAAGTAGTCCGGTAACATATTACACGTTGAAAACCAAGGAATAAAAATGATGAGCAAATAAAGTCCCAGGTTGTCATCAAGGAGAGAATCGTATCATTGCTATTTCAGATGCTACAGCCATTTTCGACTATAGTCCACCATAAATCCATGTATTCCGACTCCTAACCCCATCCAGCAACCCAGCCCAAACCGCACATTTACTTGAGAGGAATGAAACGGGAAGAGTGGGTGGCACCGATACCTGGGCGACCGTGCTTGACTGGCTTGCTGTAAAGTTGTTAACGCTGGATCCACAGTCCCCAGCACGAGGGAAAACTTACTAAGAGATAGAGAACTCTCCCAAGTAGTGGCCAACCATCTCAGGCTTGATCTCGACCTGGTTGAACTCCTTTCCGGAGTAGATACCGATGACGGAACCAATCATCTCTGGGACGACGATCATGTTACGGAGGTGAGTCTTGACGAGATCTGGCTTCTCGTTTGGCTTGGCCTCCTGCTTGGCCTTGCGGAGCTTCTTGATCAGGCCCATCGGCTTGCGCTTGAGGCCGCGGTTGAAGCGGCGGCGGGCGCGGGCATGGACGATGTCACGGAGCTGGTCCGAGGAGAGGTCCAAAAGTCTGTAGAACGAGGGTTAGCTTGATTGCTCCCCTTTGTATTCTTTGAGACGTGTTGTGTGTTTTGTGTGTGTATGAGACTCGAGAGAGTGCGTTGAATTGGGCTTATGGTGTCGGGAGTGCATACTGCTCGAGGTCTACACCACGGTAGGAGAACTTGCGGAAGGTTCTCTTCTTCTTGATCTCGGCGGCCTCAGCGGCGTTCTGGAAGGAGAAGCATGTCAGTACAATGAATTCTTTGACGTCGCTGGAGTCGCCTGCGACAGATTGAGTTCCCTGCACTCACATATTCGTCGTCAGCCATGATTGCGGATTATCGTCGAAAAGTTGTCGGCGATTGTGGTGATGAGGAGCGAGACAGATTTTGGGTTGACGCTTTTCGCGAACGTGAGGCGGGCGGGAGCTAGCGCGCTTAGAGCGGAATTGAGATAGGGCAAGACCCCAGCGGAGCGGACACTCTTGGCACTGATTTCGCAACTGACGAGCGCAATCCGGAACAGCGCAATGGAGGGATCTGGTTTATAAATTCACCAGTGATAATACAGCTTTGGAATCATAAAGCAGATACTGTGGATAAGCTCCATTCTGGGGGGGATATCTGGACTATGTGCCCGCACGCCTGCATTTCTTCCTCAGACGGAAGCGCTTAATTTCGCAGGTCCACTGGCACAGAATCATAACGCAGAGCTGAAAATGGAGGAAGCACGTCTCGTTGCATTGCTAGCTAGTATAGAGACATAGTCGTCGATCGATCCGTAAATCCACCCTCGAACTCCTGTTCCTGACACATGCCCAAAACAAAGCGAGAGCGCACAGCTTGCCCCAGAAGCCCTCAGCTACGTTGCTACCCTTCCGGGTTCGCGACGGAGACATTGAGCGCTTAATCGAAGAGACCGAAGCCCATATCCTCATCGGACTCCTCCTTCTCCTCCTCCTTCTCCTCAGCCTTCTCCTCGGCGGCAGCACCACCGGCGGCGGCGCCACCAGCAGCTGGGGCAGCACCTCCGGCACCACCAGATGGGACGGAAGCGAGCTTGGCGGAGCCCTCAGAGATCAACTAAAGATATGTTAGGTGGAGTTCTGCGTGGAATTGTGTAGATCGTCACGTACAGTCTGGATGTCCTTGCCCTTGAGCTCGGAGATGAGGGTGGAGAGACGGTCAGAGTCAGCCTCGATTCCGACGGACTCGAGGACGGCGGTGACATCGGCGGCGGATGGGGAGGTGTTGCCACCAACGGTGAGGAGGACATATGCTGCGAGGTGCTTCATTTTGTCTGATTTCTGTAGGAAAAGGAATCTGTCAGCACAGCTTCCGCGAAATAATTAAGCAGCAAGAAAGGCACATCTGGACCTCAGGAAGAAGATGCTAGGCCTTCCTTTCAACTCATGAGAACAAGTAGACTTACATTTGAAGTATAAAACAGGAGATTCAATCAATTTAACCGCAGGTTGGGCGGAGACTGAAACGTCGAGTTTGTTGGTGGTTGTTGAGCTTTAAAATATCAAAAGTTCGCGATTGCGGTAGGGCAGTGTGGGAGTGGTTTTAGCGCGTAGCCGCTTTAGCGATTTAGCGAGGGAATTCCCAGGCCTAGGGCTGCTCCTGGTCTCCCGGATTCGGCGATACCTTGATGCCGACGCCATGAGTGACAACTTGGGACGACAGAGAATCCCCATCGACGTGGCTACACTTCTTCACAGACAGACTCAGTGAAATTTCACCACGCTCTGCGACATACTCTCTGTATATCTTCGTCCTGGACCATGAGGTTTGCTGACCTCAGCCCTCTATCAATGCACTTGTAAACAACAACCGGAACCTACTGGGTTTATCGATCGGGCTGAGCTTCTTCCTCGACTTTGCCACTCACGATGCCGGTATGTTGTTGCTCTCAGCCTCCTCTCGCCGTTTCTGTGCGCTTACATGTATACTAACTCTCCTCAGATTGGAGATCTTCTTGCGCAGATCAGTGGCGAGCAGCCAAAGCCATCTGTGCCCTCTGCATACGTTGCCCCGCCCAAGCGCAAAGCGGACAGTGACCTGCAACGAGGCAGTGATAAGACTGTGAAGCGCGAGCCCCCTGCGGCTACGACTCCGAGAGCTGTGAACCAAGTCCACAGAACACCCACTTCATCTGCGTCGATCTCAAAACCTGTATTTCCTCAGCAACCTGCTCTCTCCACCACAGCCAAGACTTCTACTACGAAATCTTTCAGCGCACCTCCGACATCCGCACTATCGAAGCAAGATGCAGTCAAGGTGCCCAAGAAAGGATCATTTGCTGAGATCATGGCTCGTGCAAAGGCGGCTCAGAATACGATGGCGCAAGTAGGCAAGATCCAGCACAAGCGCATCGAGAAGGCACCAAGCAAACGAGAGCGAGAAGAGATGCGGTCAGCCACCAGGGATACGAATGGAAAAACAAAGTCGAAGGGACCAACACCACCGCTCCGCGATGGTCGAAACGGAGCAAGGGAGAACGGCAAGGGATCACGACCGACATCCATCGAGCCTGAGAGGAAAGTTAAGAAAGCAGCAGCAGCCACGACTGGATATACAGGCACAGCTCGACCTAACCCCGCCGCGTTGAAGAAAGCACCGCAATCCTATGGCTCTTCCAGCCGCGACCGCGATCGTCCAAGCGGCGCCGCGTCGAGACAACGCTATACGTACGCCGCGAGTGAGGACGAGGAGGAAGAAGGAGACTACGAGTCCGACGTCTCCTCCGACATGGAAGCTGCCGTTTTCGAGGTCGACGAGGAAGAAGAGCGAGCCGCACGCCTCGCCCGCAAAGAAGACGCTCTCGCCCTCGCCCAGGAGAATCGTCTCAAGCGGGAGAAGGAGGAGAAGCGTCGGAGACTAGCTGCCATGGCCAAGACCAGGCGTTAAGTCCATCCACATTATTGCAGTTTATACTTGCAGACTCGGCTCTGCTATAACACAGATTCTTTCCTTTGTGTCTTGATATCATATTTTGGTCTCGATTAGCGATTGGCGTCTGGTGGGAGACCTCGGCATGGCGTATTGTATTGTAGACTTTGTCATCACTGGCGAGTGAGCACAGCACAGGGCATAGCGTCGCAGGAGTCGGCTGCATGTCGTAGCCACGGATCAGAATCATAGAATCATAGAATTATGAATTCTTCTCTTGCTTTTCAGGTTCCGTGACTTAACTCGGCTTGTGATAGATAATACAGTCATCGACGACAATACCTCTATTTGATGCTAGGGGCTATAGCTATATGAAGTCTATTACGCCGTCCTCCATCCAATCAGGCAAAAACAACCCCTCAAAAGGGTTCTATAGTGTAGTTGGTTATCACATCGGATTCTGAATTCAGAATATTCCGGGGACCTGAGTTCGAATCTCGGTAGGACCTGATGACTCTTTTTGCATGGTGGGGTTTGTCTTTTTTCGAAGGGGTGGATTTTATTTTTTTCGTGGGTCGGGAGCGGAGAGTGGGCTTGGTGGGGCTTGGTTGCGCGGAGGAATTATTTCTATGTATCTGTATTCGTGTACAGAGGGGTGGAAAGGAGAGGGGGATGGAGAAAATATCTAGAATCCTTCACATCATCCAGTGCTTTGATCATCCTATTTTCTTCTGAAATGCAGCCATACTGACTGACTACTTACTTGCCATGCATAATGAGCGCATGGAATGTGAGGTCATGATCGCGCTGGAGCCTGGGTGGCCGTGTGCAAGCCATCCTCAACATCAAATCCAACTAACATCTCACAAAACATCCTCGCGAGCAAAACCCATCACAATTTCTCGCCGAACCGAAGGCAAAAGAGAGTCATAGGCTCACAATATATCCTGGACTGTATGCACTAACAGCTACGAAACAGCTGCCTCCATCCGCACAACGCACTATGCCACACCCTATCCGCCCAAATCTGGCCACGCAGTCATTCCTCATATCATCACTCATCATCCATCAAGCCGCCTTCGCAGCCTGGTCCAGGGCTATCATCTCCCCTCCCCCCATCAGCTTCTTCAGCGCCTCCACCGTAATCTCCAACACCTCCTGATTCCGACTCTTCTTCAGGCACTCCTTCAATACCTCTATTCCATCGTCTCCATTTACTTTCTCTAGCGCCTTCTTGCCCACGTCGCCCGGAATACTAAGGAGATTCAGTATACATACCACGCCTCTATGTCTCAGCTCCTCCTCATCCTCTGCACATAGCTTCAGCAGGATCTTCACCCCCCTCTCCCGCTCCAGCACCGCCGTAACCGCCGCATCCCACTCCGTTAAACTCGCCAACGCACCGCCCGCCGCTCTCCTCGTCGCAAAATCCTCCGCATCCGCCAGCGCAAGTAGGATATGCAACCGATTCGACGCCTGTCTCGAGCCGTCCGCGAACTTCGCCACGCCGTTTGGGCTTTGCATAAGGTTGCAGATTAGCTCCACCGTCGCGCGCGTCACCATCTTGTTGTTCGATAAGAGTAGATCATCGATATTAGCCCATGCCTCCCGGATAATCGGGTCCCGTGCATCGTCGTCTATCGAAGCAAGATTCGTGAGCGCGAGCAACGCTTCGAACGTAGGCAGCAGATCCCGTGCCTCGGAGGTGGGATCATCGCTGAGGAGGGAGACGAGAGGGCGGATGGCAGAGTGCAGGGGAAGCGGATTTGAGCCGCCGAAGACGTGGATTGGATTAGTTGATATCAGAATTCTAGCGAGCGCCTGTGCAGCAGTTCGCCGTGCAGCGTAGTCGGTTTCGGGGATTTTTTTATATGCGTGGAGCAGGAGTTTGATGCCGCCTTGTTGTGCGATTCGGCCGCGCAGCTCGGAGGTCTTGGAGAGGGAGAGGAGAATGGCGGAGATGAGCTTTAGAGATGCGGGTGAGCCTTGGGCGGAGTGAGAGACGAGGACAGGTATAGTCTCGGCTTTGAAGACGGCTTTGCAGCGTTCAGCGACATGGATGTCTTCGTTTAGAGGGTCGGCGTCGAGCGAAGGTTTGGAGGCTGCGGCATAGGCTTTGAGTTGGCTGATGCGCTTTTGTTCTTCAGTGAGAGTGGGGAGATAGCTGGTTAGATTGACGAGAATTGTGAGGCCACCGTACGTAGCAGGAGACTTTGGAGGAGAGTTTCGAAGGACATCGAGGAGAGTTTTGAGGAATTTAGGGTTAGATGCGAGGTTCTCTTTGACTTGAGGTCGGATGGAGGCGTATGCGAGGCCTTCGATGGAGGACTGATGGAGGGTCTCGTCGGAGGTGGTCAGCGTCTGGATGAATATTTCAGAGAGCTTTTCGACATCTGTGACTGCTGGCTGTATTCTTGACTGTGTACCGACAGTAGCTGTTGATTGGACGGCCTCAAGATTTCGTCAGTCGATCTGGACATCCTTAGAGAGATGATGGGTATAGCCCACCTGTAGCTTTGCCAAGATAACCGCCGCAAGATTCCTGACCACAGGCGAATGAAGTCGTTGCTGCAATGGCCCATCCTCTACCACGGCTTGCCTATCTGGAAAGCGAAGTTCCTCTAGAACCCGTGGCCCCTCTGTCACAATCTCCTCCAACCACTCTGCGCAATACTTTTGGATGGCCTCTCTGCAAGCTCTGTGCATGCAAGCCACGTTGAGCATATCCAAGCACGCCTGCTCAACCTTCTTGCTCTTCCACTTCCTCTTCATCAATGAGCCTAGACCACTGACAAAGCCATCGCTGAGAAAGAGCTCGGCAGAGACGTCTGGGACCACGGGAAAGGTGCATGCTGCAACGGAGAAAGCGACGATGAAATCGTCGTATGTGCCTTTGCTCACTCTCTCCTTGAAGAAATGGCTCAAGAAGTCTACGCCCTTCTCCCCTGATGCCTTCAGATAGGCGGAAAGCGTGACAGTAGCATGTCCCCGTATAATAGCACCCTGCCTCATATCCAGATAAGTCATGAGGGTATCAAAACAGTCAGTGTCGACGAGGCTCGAAAGTGTCTTCCCCGTGGGCGGATCCTTCTCGTCCTCCCTGCTCATAAGCTGTGTCAGGCCATCCAGAGTACGACAGGTCCCCTCATCCTCCTGCCCACCCTCCATGAGCCCCGCGAGGACGACGAGGACCTCATCTTCAACGGAAGTGACTTTGGTGAAATCGACATTGGGGCCTGCTTGGATGGTGGGATGCCAGGGCGGAGAAGTAGCTTCAGACATGTCTGGATGATGTTTATATGAGAGGCATGGTATGTTTTGCGGGGTTGAAGAGAGGTATGAGGATAAGGAAGGGATGGGATGGGGATGGGAATAAGGGTGAGAAGGAGTATGACTATATATATATATATATATATATATAATACAATATATTATATATACATATAGCTATGGAAGGACGTGGTGGGGGAGAGGGAGAGGGGGAGCGAGGGGGAGCTCAAGCTCTCCTTATCGATTGAAGTGGTGGACTGATAAGTAGAGTAGTAAGTCCCTCAGTCACATGGGAGGGCGTCATCGAGGCCTTGGCAGCGATTGAGCTCCATGCAAATTCGCGATAGGACGCGAGAGACGCGGACAGCGACAGCGACAGCGACGTCTTTGAGGATATATACAATATACAATACAATATACAATACAATATACAATGCAATATACAATACAATATATACCTGCTCAATAATGTATAATAGACCTTACAACCTCACAGTCTCTCACATCCATATGATATAGGCTGAAGACAATTGATCGCTTCCACACATTCATTTCATCGAAACCACACGCATCGATCTATCACCAACACAGCACAGCTTCCACCGATTCATCATGAATGCCGTCGATGGCTCCGACCATTATGAGCGCACAGTGACTGGTATGCATTCTTTGCTTCGATTCTGTACAGCAGCTAACATGTCTTCAGAGGAGGCGCCATCTCTGCTCACCATCGTCCTCGACACCAATCCCCACGCCTGGGCCCTCCTCCACGACACCCTCCCCCTCTCCAAAGCCGTCGCAAACCTCCTCATCTTCATAAACGCCCACCTATCCTTCAACAACGCAAACCAAGTTGCCGTCGTCGCCAGCCACAGCCAGCGCGCAGAATGGCTCTACCCACGGCCTCCCAAACCCCAAGTTCCGTCAGGGGAAGACACACACATGAGCGATGCCCACGAACTTTCCTCAAGCACCGCCCCCAACGACGCGAATAAATTCCGCCCCTTCTCCCTCATCGAGCACGACCTTTTCACCTCACTGCGCGAACTGATCGACTCCACCACCGCCCGCGACGTCTCCGACACCACCACCACCCAAATGGCCGGCGCCCTCACCCTCGCCCTCTGCTACATCAACAAAGCCACCGTTGCCTACGCCGAGTCCGGCGCGACCTCCACTGCCAAAACAAACCCCGACGGCAGCGAAGACACCACCGATGACACCTCACGCGGCCTCCTCTCCCGCATCCTCGTCCTCTCCGTCTCCGGCGACCTTGCTCACCAGTACATCCCCATCATGAACACCACCTTCGCCGCCCAACGCCTGCGCATCCCCATCGACATCCTCAAGTTGGCTGGCGACACCGTCTTCCTCCAACAGGCCTCCGACGCCACCAAGGGCACGTACATGCACCTCCGCAGCCCCCAGGGCCTCCTGCAATACCTAATGGTCGCCTTCCTCCCCGACCAAGCCGCGCGCGCCCACCTCGTGAGCCCCACACAAGACGTCGTCGACTTCCGCGCCGCCTGCTTCTGTCATCGCAACGTCGTCGACATCGGCTTCGTCTGCAGCATCTGTCTGAGCAGTAAGCCCCCCCATCCCTGCCCATCCCTGCCCATCCCTGCCCATCTAGTCCAATCTGCCCCCATCCCCTGCAGGATCCAATGACTTTGTTCTAGTCTTCTGCGCACCCCCCGAAGGCGCCACATGCCTCACCTGCGGCACGCACCTCGCCCTCGGCAACTACGGCGCCAAACCCGCCGTCGTGCCGCGGAAGAAGAAGAAGAAGCGACGCATCGTCAACGGTATCGAGACGGGATCGGCCGTTGGGACGCCGGCGCCGGGAGAGTGATCGGATTGCGATCTAGGCTATCTAATCGGCCATATACTAACGCGAAGGCGCACGGGATGTAGAGCGGGCTGCCCACTCGGACGAGAATGCGTCGGCGTGTGAGGACGAGGATAGGGGGTGTTTGAGATACGGATATGGGAGGGAACTGGTCCGCAGATAGAAGGCCGAGAATCCCGTGCTGTCGAACCCCAATCAATCATAATTACCTCCTCAGATCGTTCATCTTGTAGCCCTAAGTGTCGGGATCGGGAGCCTTTGCCAGAAAGGCTCAGGATGCGCACTCACTTCGTTGATTTGCAAAAAAATTTCACGCCGTATTTATCGAGAACGAATCTCACACATCAGCTTACATACGCACACCCCTACACAGCAGGAATCCCAGGAACTGAGGAACACAATAACATGTCATATCATATGCCGTGTTTCGTTGATTTTCGTGCAGAAGCTAAACCAAACCAAACCAAGCAAGCTATAAGTCTAGTCTAAGAGTAAGCAGAACAAGGGAAAGGTGAAGTCCATTGATTCAGACAATCTGCCTCTCACGCAGCTAACAAGCTCGAAGCCAAAGAGCCTGCTCCCTTATTGGCCTTCTCAGCAGCGCCTTTGTTCTTGCTACCGCATGCTTCTTGTCATCATAGCCTGGCAATCTCGTCACTTTCTCTCATCACTCACTTCCTGCACTTTCGTCTAATGTCTTCACTGCCCTCACTTTCGTCCTATCTCTTCTTCACCATCCATCCTTGTGCATATTCACCCAAGGTGCTCTCCCATGTGCCAAGCCCGTCACTGCCACCATGCGATGCGACACATTCACTCCACCCTGATCTTTCGTCCCCCCTGCACAACAGTGCCATGATCCCCAAGCCGGCTCATAACACACTTCGGCTCCTTCTCCCCGGAATGCATACTCGCCAGGGCAAATGAATCCGTATTATGCGCAAAATGCAGAAAATATCCATACGGCGTCTTCTTCACAGCCATAACGCCAATCGCGCCCGCAGAATGACTGCTCTTGACGCCTGGATGATTCATAAAGTCATTGACGACGAAAGACTCCATGGCCTCCTCCTCAGTGGCTTCAACGTTGGTGCCGCCGCGGCCGCGCTTGGTGCAAAAGTAGAGACGCTCCGCGCATTTCTGCGAGGCCATCGTCGTCGCCATATGCTCGCCCGTGCCGCTAGTGACGGCGGCGACAGTAACATTGTCCGAGTCTTCAAAGTCGGCGGGGATGACGGCTGTGCCGATGCCGACGAGAGCAGCTGGCCCGACACGTCCGCGATGCTTCATTCCAATCCCCCCGGATGAAGAGCCAGCAGCAATGTTGCCAAACATATCGATGGCAATTGCGCCAACGGTGTCAGTGATCAGATCTTCATTGATATCCGAAAGCAAGTAAGGTGGCAAGTTCTTCACTTGTTGTGTCGGAGGGCTAGAAATAGTAGTCATATAGTACCCATTGCTATCTTCGGAAGAACCATCGTGGTTTCTCCTCTCCTGATGTTTGCTCGTGTGACTTCCTACGTTCGAGACTCTATCCGAAACAGGCTCGACAAGTTCATCCATTTCCATGGTTGTACTTGAAGCAAGCATAGAGTGAACACGAACTCCGTATCCTTCGCTAGACTGGCTGCCATATTTAGGACGTTTAGCTGGGGACCCAGATGTACGAGAGCCTAGCATAATAGCACCACGATGAGTTGGCGATGAGGATCGGGCCTTACGGTCTGGTGTGCGAGGGGCCATGTCTATCGAGCTTGGAGATTGGGATGGCGACTGGTCTTTCGCAAAATATGTCACATCTTGACCCCTGCTGTCTGGCATGAGGGATGGCGATGCAGCCTGAGGAGAGTCGGCTTGGCCTTCGTTCCACGTTCCATGGATGAGAGCATGAAAATGATCTCTTCTTTGTTCGGCTCTGACTCTCTCCTCGTAGTCATTGTCAACAATTTCCTCAGCGATGTCGCCTGTGCTGTCTTCACTGTTCGGAGTGCCTAAGGTACGAGGAGGCACTGCGGCTCTTCTCAGATCTTCTCGCCATCTAAGGAATCGATCTCTGGCATTCTTGGATACAAGTATATCATGATGAACAATATCAATGCCGTGCTCCCAACCGAATTCTGCAGCTCCGTCAGCGATCAAGAGGTTTGGTGGTACCCGTCTAAGTGACAATGGGCGATTCGACTGTTCCAGGATGACTCGAGCTAAATGAATGGGATTCTTGATCTCTGATAGCCAAGGTTAGGAAGATCAATCAAATTGGTGAAGTTCACGTACTCGCGACCGCACCGCAAGCTCCACTGCGGCCAAGGTGGTCAACCACCGTCGCATCACACTCAACGACGCCTTCGATGGTGAGGTTGCTGCCATATCCAGCATTCGTAATCTCCTTGTCTTCGAGGACTCTGATTGCTGCTTCGATAGCTTCGACTGCACTGCCTCCACCTCGAAGGAATCTCATGGCAACCTTGGCGGCACTTTTAGAGGTCAGCAATCATGCCATATAACGAATACTCGAACAACGCCGTGGTTCAAGCCAACATTCACCGAACGCAGCATGAATAACGTGAACTTACTCAGCACAGGCACTAAGGTGGATGCGTTCATTCGTGGTGCTGTGGTATCCAGCGCCAGCATGAATAAATATCGCTGCCACAGGATGGTGACTCTGTCGCGACCATCCTGACTGGTTCTCTCCACTGCCGTCCATTGCTACACTCAATATGGGACGGAGCTGAGTTGGAAGGACGTGTTGACAGGTAGTTGTCCTGTCTCTTGGACGCGACGGTGTAGACAGAAGAGCTCGCTGAGGGTTGAAAAATGGAGCAGACGAGGGACTGATATGGGCTATATTCGTATTTTTGTTTGCAAAATGTGCGCAGACTCGAGCTCGAAGGATTCGAAGCCGATCTCGTGCTTGTTCAATTTTTATGGAGGAGTTTTTTGGTGCAATAGTGATCTCTGATTGTTGCATAGAGTGACCGCGAACTAGATGTTGACGAGTTCGCTAGAGTGAATTTCCTTGGTGAAAACAACAACAACAATAATCCTGAGGCCGTCTAGGTGAATTTCGACTACTGCTTCTTGGGAAGTAGTGTAGGATAATCAGAAGCTGTGTGTGCTTGATCTGGCAACAAAATGCAAGCTGCTGCTGCTGTTGCACGCATGAGGACTCCCGAACTTGGTTCCTGCTGGCAAGGCAGGATAACAAAGGCAAGCAGTATTTGTATTTTCATACACGACGCCAGCTCATGCAGAAGAGGGAGAGGATGTCTATATATCTTGTAGTCCGGAGTGGGAGATGAGAGGCAGTTCGAGACTGTCCAATAGGCCCTAAGAAGACGGACAAAATCAGCCATCTGTGTGCTCTTTGAGGTGCAAAGCATCAGAAGAGAAGATTGGGAGACAAACAGGACACCTTTGAATGTCTATAAGAAGCTCTATAGCTCGTAAATCATGAAAGGGGAAGCGAAATCCGCCGCATCGATATTCAATGCTGGAGTCGAAAGTTCTAGGTCAAGGTAGAACGTCAAATGCTTGACAAACGAGGGATAGGTATATGATGGACCATGATAGAGATCCGCTATACAGAAAGTCGAGCGTCTGGAAAAGAATGAGCTTTGAGAGGGCAGGGCAGGAGAAAGTAGAATGGAATTAGGATGAATAGTAACGACTGTATTGACAAAATAATGGAGGGTACAGAATGGATATTTCGGGTTGAAGATGTTGGAGAGGAGGAGGAGAAGGGGGAGTTCAGGGAGATTCAATTCAGAGTCTGCAAGGTGAAGGAGGGAGGAAGTTGCTGAGAGACGATTGATTACCTCATCCTCATCTTCATGTTCATCACTCACTGGCGGTTTCCATGGCATATATGATATAATGATATATCGAATGTCTTCCCACAGAATGCTTCCTTCCCATTTCTTCACAGGCCACAGCACGTGAGCCTTCTTTTTCAATCGATGTTCGATCTCTCAAGTCACGAGACTTGACCTGGAAAACTCCCATCACGTGCCACACTGACTGTCAGCCTCAGCCTCAGCCTCAGCCTGACGCTAGCAATTGCGGGGCGGATTCCGATAGGCCGCATCACCCACAGCTTCCGTCGTCATCTAACCTCGAAGCCTCGACGCCTCGAAGCCTCGAAGCCTCGAATCCTCGAAGGCGCCTTCTCACCACAATCCCACGACGAAGACATTGCGCGGCTTCATATCACGTCGCTGGAGTTGCTGTAGACCTTCTATAGGGTTGCTGTTGTTTCGCCTCATCCCGACCCCAAGATGGCCTCTCATACTCCAGCCGTTGTCATGGACAAGTAAGTATTAAGCCCCCCCTCCAACCCCCCAAGCCCCCACTCCCCTATGCCATGTCACCGCCAACATGGGCATTCAGAGCAGCAATGGCAATGCATGCTAACATCTACGCAGCGGCACAGGTTTCTCGAAGCTTGGTAAGCGACCGGTCGTCGATTTATGGCATCGTATCTAATGCCATCTTTGTATAGGATTCGCCGGCAATGACTCTCCATCCTTCGTCTTCCCCACGGCCATTGCGACGAAGGGGCCGGCGGGAGGAGCAGGCTCGGGATCTGGCAGGCCAGCTGTGGGAGCAAAGCCGTCGTATCTCACGGGCGGAGCGGGCCCAGGTGGCGGTCACGGTCATCTGTCGATGAAGAGAGGCACAGAGGATCTGGATTTCTTCATTGGCGATGAAGCCCTAGCAGCAGCAAATGGACCAGGTATGTGGCTTACGCAGGATCCAGCTAGCAGGATACTGCAAAGAAATCTCGGGGCTGATGAGAAGTAGGATACGGCATCCACTATCCAATCCGCCACGGTCAGGTCGAGAATTGGGATCACATGGAGCGCTTCTGGTCGAACTCGATCTTCAAATACCTGCGCGTCGAGCCCGAAGACCACTACTTCCTGCTCACCGAACCACCTCTCAACCCACCGGAAAACCGCGAAAACACGGCCGAGATCATGTTCGAATCGTTCAACTGCGCCGGTCTCTACATCGCCGTGCAGGCCGTCCTCGCTCTCGCTGCCTCGTGGACCTCTTCCAAGGTCTCCGATCGTTCGCTGACGGGCACTGTTATCGATTCAGGTGACGGAGTCACACACGTTATCCCAGTCGCCGAGGGTTATGTCATTGGCTCGTCCATCAAGTCGATCCCAATCGCTGGTCGCGACATCACCTACTTTGTGCAATCCCTGCTCAGAGACCGAGGCGAGCCAGACTCGAGCTTGAAGACTGCCGGAGAGATTAAGGAGGAGTACTGCTATGTGTGCCCCGATATCGTCAAGGAATTCAGCAGGTTCGATAAGGACCCTACACGCTTCGTGAAACATCTTGTCACGCAACCAGGAGGAAGGAAGGTCTCGGTCGATGTCGGTTACGAGCGCTTCCTGGCCCCCGAGATCTTCTTCAACCCGGAAATCTACTCCTCGGACTTTCTCACGCCCCTCCCGCAAGTGGTGGACTCGGTGATCCAGTCTTCGCCTATTGATGTCCGCAGAGGATTATACAAGAACATTGTCCTGTCCGGCGGCAGCACGCTGTACAAGGATTTTGGGAGAAGGCTGCAGAGAGATATCAAACATCTCGTAGACGCCAGGATCAGAGCCTCAGAGGCGAGAAGTGGAGGTGCGAAGTCGGGTGGTCTGGAGGTTCAGGTAGTGACGCACAAGAGACAACGACATGGCCCATGGTTTGGTGGAAGTTTACTGGGACAAACGCCAGAGTTCAGGAGTTATTGCCATACCAAGGTATGCTCATCTCTCGTTTACTTCCGTTCTATTCTACAAGGAACACACGCATGCTGACATATATGAACAGGCGGAGTACGATGAAATAGGTCCTTCGATTGTCCGCAGATTCGCGCTGTTGGGAGGACCAGGCGGATCATAGGAGGGCGGAGACGATAAATGGAGCAGTTGTGGTGGGTGCGATGGCGAGGGGTGGAAAAGCTATAGATACTGTAGTCTCAAGCGTCAATTACATCACGAAGATACGGTCATGGAACTGGTTTTATTGACTAGTCAGCTGTGCCGTGACAGGCGGGCCTCGAGAAGGCCTAATCGGCTTTCCAGAAGTGCGAAATCCATGACAGATATCCTGTCGCTCTCGGAGGATTCGCAGCATCGATTGGCATCCACTGTTTCTCGGACGAACGCGAGCGTAGCAGTGCAGGCCTTTGCTTGTTGGCCTGTGTCTTGTTGGTCTTGCCATTATTCTTTCCCCTGCCGTTATTCTTCTTCTTCTTCTTCCCTCTCTTCACTTCAGCCCTGATCGTGATGCCTTGACTGTCACCGGGCTCCTCCATCCCGTCATCCCCCACCCCGTCTCTTTCCATTTTGATCTGCAGCTTTTGTATCTTTGCTGTCTCCCCCTTCATGGCCTCTTTCTCCTCGCCCTTCACTTTGTCTCCTCGTGGAGCATGCTCTGCTCCTGCGAGAGAAGCCCTGTGTACGCCCTTCATTTTGTCTCCTAGCGCACCCGGCTCTACTCCTCCGAGGGAAGCCCTCCGCACAGAACGCAATGGCCCAATCCATTCCCTCTGATGCTCGGGGTCTTTCAGCAGCTCGTCCACATCGTCCTCGACACACTCGATCTTCCGCACCGGCACGAGCGTCCGCTTGGTGTTCAGCTGCCCATACGCCGCATCCTGCAGCATGGTCTGGTGCGCCCTCAGCGTCCGAAACAGCTGCTGCTGCTGCTCCAACCAGCGCCGACCCAGACACGCCGCCACTTCGTCGGCGAGCGCCTCGTCCTTCTCCCTCAGCCTCTGCAGCATCTCCCGCAGCCTCCTCTCCTGCTCGGCAAGCACGACCCTATCGACATGCTCGGACACGGCGACCTCGACCCTCCGCATGACCTCCTGGTACTCCCACTCCTCCTCCGTCACCCACCCCCTCTCCGCATGCATGACCCACGCCCACAGGCTCTCCCTCGACGCCCGCGCCAGCTCGAACTGCCTCCCGTCCTCGCCGCGGAAGGCCTGCAGCGTCTCGAGCGGCACCTCCCGGCGCGAGTCCAGGCGCACGAAGCTGCGCGGCTTCGGCAGGCCCGCGCAGCTCTCGAGATGCAGCCGCGGGCGCCCACCGTCGCGCCGCACCGCGCCGATCGGCAGGTAGTTCCGCGCGTCGATGTCCGGGTGCACGCACGACGTGATGTTGACGACCTGCACGCGGCGGCGGTCGTGCGGCCGCCGCCGCAGCACGACGACCGGGTGCACCTGGTAGAGCCAGTCGCGCGGGACCTCGAGCTGGGCGTCGGGGCTCCATTCCTGGCGGTGCTTGAAGTGGAAGATCTTGCCCTGGAGGGTGTGGCGGCGGCGGGGGGTTGGCGTCGACATGGTGGTGGTGGTGGTGGTGTTCCTGGATTTTGATTGTGGGTTTGAGGATTTACGATGTAGGACGATCCAGGAACATGATGGGGAGGGGAGGGGAGGGGGGACTTGTTCAGGAGTAGGTTCGGGGCAGGACACGTGCTCGGGGTGTAGTTGTCATGATCTGGGGACGATGTAATGGTGATCTAAGGGATTCAAGGGAGCGTTAGGGCGATTCTGCGAAGATGTCACGTAAGGTTTGATTTCACGTAAATAGTAAATAAAAATAGTAAATAAAATAAATACTCAAACATCAATATCAAGATGTTAAGACTGTAAGACAGACATAATACATTGCGACTCTCGACAGTCTTCGCTGTTGAGCATTGACTGGATGGGAGAAGTCATAGAAGCCACAGAAGTCACAGCAGTCAGTTGGATATATCATATATCATATTGGCATATCGACATGGAAGGAAGCATTGCAGTTGAAGATATGATATTCCAAGATATGATATCAACATATGATATTCCAACAGAGACGTCTTTTCTCCTTGTCTCCGGCGACATGTGACTGCGACGATCGAGGTCGAAATGAGGGTGCGGGGTGGCTTCGGCGCTACTGTTGCATTCATGGCAGGGGATGTAACATGATGATCGTCATCCTTTCTTGACAACCCCTCATCTCATGGATCTAGATTTGGGAATTGTGGGTTACCATGAATAACCATTACCCCTCGATGGAGATGCTTATATGTGATATTTATAGGTTATAGATACATAGATATACATATATAGACATGCTAGATACATAGATACTTTCGATACTCATATACGACACTCATAGATACTATACATTCTAGACACTCGTAGATACATAGCCGCATAGATACTTGGACATAAATATAAATACATAGATAAATACATAGATACATACTCAAGATACATCTCATAAATGCTTGCGGATCCGAGAGATCTGCATTTCCCCACGGGGTACCTAAGTCCTCGGTGGAGTATATAGTATACGAAGTACTTCGTAGCATCTGTACTTCGTAGCATAGCAAGCATACGAAGTACTTCCTTCCTACAATCATCGCATCCACCTGCATCTTCGGATCCGACTGGGAGCGATCTGTCCCGTTACAGTATTTATATGTAGAGACACTTGTAAGGTAGTTTTGTATGTAAAGACACTTATACAGGCAGTTTTGCTATCCAAGCACATACTTACATACATACCCAAGAGAAGAAAATTAAATATTTCTACTCAAGTACCTTTACGTATAAATAAATAAATATATATAAATAAATATATATATATATATATATATATATATAATAGTAATATAGTAATATAGTAGTAATATAGTAGTAATATCGTAGTAATATAGTAGTAATATCGTAATAATAGACTAGTGTATAATTAAATAAATTGAAAAATAAATATACATAGATACTATTTACATGTAATAGTAGAAGATGCTATAGATAGTCCTTCGTACACTGGAATGCCCTTATCGGATTACGTCATGCATGCGTCATCTCCCCCTCTTTCTGATCTCTGAGCTATGAGCTATGAGCATCTCCGTCTTTTCCTTTCCTTCTCCTTTTCCATCTCTCCATTCCCCATTCCCCATCTCCATTTCTCCATCTCCATCTCCATCTCCATCTCCATCTCCATCTCCATCTCCATCTCCATCTCCATCTCCATCTCCATCTCCATCTCCATCTCCATCTCCATCTCCATCTCCATCTCCATCTCCATCT
>Ga0123337_10000964_pt1 | contig 41045 bp, 40 predicted proteins | sample frozenSSSSmetaG_FD_89792 | JGI IMG/M metagenome (GOLD analysis project Ga0123337, IMG submission 89792) | Glacier valley bacterial and archeal communities from Borup Fiord, Nunavut, Canada, to study Microbial Dark Matter (Phase II) -... | ecosystem: Environmental > Aquatic > Freshwater > Ice >... | reverse complement strand
CGAACTGTCGTTCAATACCAAACTCAAAATCACGACGGCCAAATATTACATTCCAAGCGGACGCTGCATTCAGGCCATCGACTACAGCCACCGCAACGCCGACGGCAGCGTGGGTAAAGTACCAGATTCGCTCAAAACGGCTTTCAAAACTAAAGCCGGTCGCGTAGTATATGACGGGGGGGGCGTATTGCCCGACGTGGTCGTGGAGGACCATAACCCCACACCTATTGCGCAAAGTCTGGCCAACAAGGGCCTGATCTTCGACTACGCCGTGAAGTACCGGCAGGAACACCCGACCATCAAACCCGCCCGCGAGTTTCGCCTGACCGACGCTGAGTATCAGGATTTTGCAAAGTGGGTATCCGGCAAAGAATATGACTACACCACACAGGTAGAAAAAGATCTCGGTACGCTGGAAGCATCGGCCAGAAAAGAGAAGTATTTCGATTTGATTCAGGACCAGCTGAAAGCGTTGAAGACCAAAGTATCGCACAGTAAAGACGCCGACCTGACCACGTTTAAGCCGGAATTAAGAAACCTGCTGGAACAGGAAATTGCCGGACATTATTACCTGCAACGGGGCATGAAAGAAGCATCCTTCGCCACCGACCCTGAGCTTAAAGCCGCTCTCGACGTCTTCAAAGACATGACCCGGTATTCGTCCATCCTCAAAAAATGAGTGCATGAGTGAATCGGTGAAACGATTCACTCATGCACAATTAAAAGTTGCTCCTCTCCATAGAAACCTCTACGTCGGCCTGTTCGGTGGCTCTGCACGATGGCAGTACGCTGCTGGGCTGTTACGAACTGCACACCGAACGGACCTCGGCAGCCATGCTGACTACGCTTATCGGCGATCTGGTAAAGCATACGGGTCACGAACTGAGCGACCTCGACGCCATTGCCGTTGCCAAGGGGCCGGGGTCCTATACCGGCTTACGCATTGGCGTTTCGACCGCCAAGGGCCTGTGCTTCGCCCTCGACAAGCCACTACTCTCGGTCAACACCCTCCGCGCCCTGACCGAGCAGGTCCGCTCTTCACTCTCCACCCTTAACGCTTCACTAACCTTCTGCCCCATGATCGACGCCCGGCGGATGGAGGTCTATTGTGCGTTTTACGACGCCGACGGGCGGCCGATCAGGCCCACAGCCGCCGAAATTATCGACGAATATTCCTTTGCCAGTTTACTGGCGCAGGGGCCGGTCGTGTTCTTTGGCGACGGAGCCGCCAAATGCCAGGCAGTGCTGGGCGCACACCCCAACGCCATTTTTCTGGACCAGCCCGTTGTCCCCTCCGCCCAGACAGTGGGCAGTCTGGCAACCGCATTACTAACCGAAGGTATGTTTGAGGATGTGGCTACGTTCGAGCCATTTTATCTCAAAGAGTTTATGTCCACGCAACGAAAACAGGCGGTTATCTGAGTTGAAGGCGGTATTCTGGGGTTTTTCTACGTATTTAGCCGCCCTAATCGTTCCTGCTCAACTCCGTGCAAATAGTCGTTGACATTGGCAATACCGACGCCGTTTTTGGTCTGTACGACCAGAACGCCTGGCAACACATCTGGCGAACGCCCGCGAACCCCAACACGCCTATCGAGTTCTACGAGGGTCAGTTGCGGTTATGGCTGCTCGAAGCCGACGTATCGCTGAGCCAGGTGCAGACTACCGTGCTGAGCAGCGTCGTACCCGATTTGACACCTACCGTCCGGGCTATGTTGAACGAACTGTTCGGCTTTGCCCCAATTGTGGTGGGGCCGGGCGTCTATCCGCTGTTGCCAATTGAAGTTCTCCGACCGCACGAAATTGGAGCCGATCTGGTGGCCAATGCGCTGGCGGCTTACACGCGCTACGGACGTACCTGCACCGTGGTCGATTTTGGCACGGCTCTGACGTTCACAACCGTTTCGGGCGAGGGAAAAATTCTGGGCATAGCCATTGCGCCGGGGTTGAGAACTGCTATCCGGTCTCTGTTTGCCAACACGGCCCAACTGCCCGAAGTACCGATTGAGGTACCCGATTCGGCACTGGGCCTCAGTACGACCCACGCCATTCAGGCCGGAGTTATACTCGGTTACGAGGGGTTGGTACGCTCGCTGGTAGGCCGGATTCGGGACGAACTCAACGGCGATTGCATGGCCGTAGCAACGGGCGGCCTGTCGGGCCGGATTCCTGCTCTGCGCGATGTGTTTACCGACATTGTGCCGTCGCTTACGCTCGAAGGGATCCGGCTCATCGGCGAACACGTAACCGCAATCAGCGACGTATCCGGTTAACTACACGCCAGGCTCATCTACTTTATCTGACGCTTCTCCGCCAACCGGCGCGGTAGCTTTTGGTTTCTTCCTTTTGCGCAGCGCATCGCTCAGGATAAACTCAATCTGCCCGTTCACACTCCGAAACTCTTCCTGCGCCCAGCGTTCCAGTTCCTTCAGTGTCTCAGCCTGAATCCGTAACGCAAATGCTCTTTTCTCTCCCATCGTTTGAGTTGTAGAGTTGTAGGGTCATAAAGTTGTATAGTTGGCTGACGCATTAATCCCCCTGCGTCAGCCAACTATACAACTTTATGACTCTATAACTTTAGTTGTAAAGCGTTCCGGCATTGATGACGGGGCTGACCGATTTTTCGCCACAGAGTACCACGAGCAGGTTGCTGACCATGGCGGCTTTACGTTCTTCGTCCAGCTGCACTACATCTTTTTCGGCCAGCCGGGCCAGGGCCATTTCTACCATGCCCACGGCTCCTTCCACAATCTGCTTGCGGGCCGCTACTACGGCGGTGGCCTGCTGCCGCTGCAACATAGCCCCGGCAATTTCGGGCGCGTAGGCGAGGTGACTAATGCGGGCTTCCATCACTTCAACCCCCGCCTGCGTTAGCCGGGCGTCGAGTTCCTGCTCCAGAAATTTGTTGATCAGGCCCGTATTGTCGCGCAGGGTCACGCCCTCAGTCTCGCTTTCGTCTTCCATGCTGTCGTACGAGTGCGAACTGGTCAGAAAACGCACGGCTCCCTCCGACTGGATTTGTACGAAGTTAACGTAGTTGTCCACATCGAATAAGGCCCGGGCGGTGTCGGATACGCGCCAGACGACCACGGCGGCAATCTCAATAGGGTTACCCATTTTGTCGTTGACTTTAATGGTTTGCCCGTTCAGGTTTCTCGCCCGCAGGCTGATCTTGGCCTTACGGTACAGCGGGTTAACCCACCGCAGTCCGTTCTGCTTCATGGTGCCCACATAATCGCCAAAGAACGTGCAGACCACAGCTTCGTTGGGGTTGATAACCGTAATACCCATGAACAGGATGGTGGCTACCAGAAAAAAGAAGCCGGGAATAATAATCCCCAGCCGGGCTACCGCCAGTCCGGCGGCAAGCAGTGTACAGAAAACAGCCATAGCCAGAATACCATAGCCGGTCATTGAGGTAATTGGTTTTTCGTTCATCGTCGTGATTGATAGCAAAATGATAGCACAATGGTAGCTACTTTCCAGCACACTCCGCTACTATTCGGCGGAACGGTCGTCGGCATGGACGAGCGGTTGGGTCAGAGCATTTTCCGCAAAAGCCAATCCCTTTCGTTATTTTTGCGGTTTGTTTTTATGCAGGGTCGAACACCTACGTGGCTACTTTAGTCCTGCCAATCAGATAAATCGGGTAAATCCCGGTTCAGAATAATGCTAAGCGAACAGGAAATAAATCGCCGACAAAAGCGCGACGAATTAATGCGGATGGGCATTGACCCTTACCCCGCCCAGGAAGTCTCCGTAACCCACACCATTACCCAACTCCGCGACGCCTTCGCCGATAAAACTGGAAAGGACACGCAAGGCGGCTATGAACCCCAGCTCAACTTTTCGGAACAGGCACCCTACGACCACGTTACACTGGCGGGCCGGCTAATGGGTTTCCGCATCATGGGCAGTGCCTCCTTCGCCGAAATGCAGGATGCTACGGGCCGGATGCAGCTCTATTTCCGGCGCGATGACATTGCCCCCGGCGACGATAAGACGCTGTACAATACGGTGTTTAAGAAGCTGCTGGACATTGGCGACATTATCAGCGTGGAAGGTTACGTCTTCACCACCCAAACCGGCGAATTGTCGGTCTATGTCAGACAGTTTACCATCCTGAACAAGTCGCTGCGGCCCCTGCCGGTGGTGAAAGAGGTCGTGAATGAGCAGACCGGCGAGAAAGAAGTCTATGACGCCTTCACCGATCCGGAACAACGCTACCGGCAGCGGTACGTAGACATGATCGTGAATCCGCAGGTGCGCGACGTATTCGTGAAGCGCAGTAAGCTGGTAAACTCTATTCGGCAGTTTTTGAGCGGACGCGGCTATCTGGAAGTCGAGACGCCCATTTTGCAGCCCATTCACGGGGGTGCAGCCGCACGTCCGTTCAGTACGCACCACAACTCACTCGACATGAAGCTGTTTCTGCGTATTGCCAATGAGCTATACCTCAAGCGGTTGATTGTGGGTGGTTACGACGGGGTGTTTGAGTTTGCGAAGGATTTCCGCAACGAGGGCATGGACCGGACCCACAATCCGGAGTTTACGCAGGTCGAGTTTTATGTGGCCTACAAAGACTACCTCTGGATGATGGACACCATCGAGGAGATGGTCGAGAAAGTAGCCATCGACGTGGCCGGTACCACGAAGGTTACGGTGGGTGAGAATATCATCGACTTTAAGCGCCCCTGGAAACGCCTGACCATGTTCGAGGCCATTCAGGAATATACCGGTATCGACGTATCGGCGATGGACGAAGCCGGATTGCGAACCGTAGCCGAAGCGCGTGGCATCAAAACCGACGCCAGCATGGGCAAATCGAAGCTAATTGATGAACTGTTCGGCGACGCCTGCGAACCCAACCTGATTCAGCCCACGTTCATCACCGATTATCCGGTCGAGATGTCTCCCCTGACCAAGAAGCACCGCAGTAAACCGGGTCTGGTGGAGCGGTTTGAAGCCATTTGTAACGGCAAAGAAATTGCCAACGCCTACTCCGAACTGAACGACCCCATCGATCAGCGCGAGCGGTTTGAGGAGCAATTACGTCTGGCCGAGCGGGGCGACGAAGAAGCGATGGCCCTGGACGACGATTTTTTGCGAGCCCTGGAATACGGTATGCCGCCCACGGCGGGCGTTGGGCTGGGTATTGACCGGCTGGCCATGATTATGACCAACCAGCCAAGTATTCAGGATGTTTTGTTTTTCCCGCAAATGCGCCCCGAAAAGAAAGCCGACGTATCGACCGACGCCGATTTTCTGGCCGCTGGCGTTCCTGCCGAATGGCTACCTGCCCTTCAGAAAATGAACATTCTGACCGTAGCCCAACTTCGCGAAGCCAGCCCCAACAAACTCTTCAACGATCTCGGCGGGATGCGAAAAAAACTTAAAATCGATGCTCCCATGCCCGACATGGAAACCGTGCGCCACTGGACGGGCAAGTAGTTTGGACACTCTTGTCCGACCAGGCCCGGAACGGTCTAACGCTTTAGTTCAAGCCAAGTAGATACGGTGTTAGCCCGTTCCGGGCTGGTCGGACGTAGGTCGGTGCGCCGATGCGATCCAACCTACCAAAAAACCCCGCTCGGTTTCGGGCGGGGTTTGCTATGGCTTGAAACCGGGCGGAGCGATTTAGTAGTCTGAGTCGAGTTTAGTCACTTTGGCAGCGTTAAGGCCCTTCTTGCCGTCAACTACTTCAAACTGAACCCGGTCTTTTTCGCGCAGCATAAGGCCATTCAGACCGGTGACGTGGACAAATATATCGCGGTTGGTATCGTCTTCCACGATGAATCCATACCCTTTGCTCTCATTGAAAAACTTAACTACGCCTGTTTGCATAACACACACACTGTTTAACGGTTGAACAATTAACGGGTTAGTTCATGGAACGCACCGGGTCATTGTAATACCCGGAAAACCGTGCTAAAGCAGTTGCAAGTAAAATAAAAATAGATTACCACCATCCGTTTTGAACCACTTTCTGAATAATTTTGACTAGGTTGTGTATGTTTTCTTCATAAACAGCAAACATTACCAACAAATAACCCGTTATTCTTGCCATAAATAGCATTGACGTATATAGATTACACCTACAAATCAGGCATGAACAAGATCAGATATTTCGTTGAGAAACAGGCCTTCGGGGTCTGTAGCCGGTTGGGCGAGAAGATGAATATCTCGGCCAGCAGCATCCGGCTTTATTTCATCTATACGTCCTTCCTGACGCTTGGCTCGCCCGTTATTCTTTACCTCATTATGGCATTTTGGCTCGAAATGAAGACTCACCTTCGCCGTCATGCCCACCCAACTGTCTGGGAATTATAGCCCCTTTGCTTTACCCTGGACGATGCTCGTATACGTTCGCAACCCCCTCGCGAAATAATCCCAGACCACAGACTGTGGAAACAAAGCCGGAGTTCTAATCTGCTGACGTTGCAATATCTGACGTTGCCGGCTTAACTGCGGTAACCGCCCATAAAAAGCAAAGTGTGCCCGGATAATGGCTATTACGTCGCGCCACTGCCCCACCTTCAGGAACAATAGCGAAGACAGACCGTCCAGCACCAGCCGCAACAAAATTTTACCCCACAGCCAGCCGTCGGCGGGCCAGTTTTTGTAGAGCATAAACAGGCTGTTTCGGTAATTGAGGTACGTCTTTTGCGGATTGGATTTATGTAACGTCCCCCCTCCCACGTGATATACCGTTGACTGACCGCAGGCCCAGACCTCGTGGCCCAGTCGCTGCACTCGCCAGCACCAGTCAATCTCTTCCATGTGTGCGAAAAAGACCGCGTCGAATCCGCCAGTTTGGTGGAACACGCCGGCCCGCACAAACAGACACGCGCCCGTTGCCCAGAATACCCGCCGATTATCGTCATACTGCCCATGATCGGTTTCGAACGTGGCAAACACACGACCCCGGCAAAAAACGTAACCCAGCCAGTCGACAAAGCCCCCCGCAGCACCCGCGTGTTCAAACAACTCCCGTTGCTGATACGACAGAATCTTGGGCTGACAGGCTACTACGTTCGGGTTAGCGTCCATAACCGACAGGATCGGGGCCAACCAGCCGGGCGTCACCTCAATGTCAGAATTGACAAGGGCGTAATACGTAAAATCGCCGTCGGCAGCGCGGATACGGTCGAGGGCAGCATTGTAGCCACCGGCATAACCAGCGTTGCGGGGCAGTTCAACGAGCCGTACAGTGGGAAAATGGGTCCGTACAAAGACCACCGAGTTGTCGGCCGAGGCACTGTCGGCTACGTATACCGGGTGTCCGGCAGCGTGGGCGAGCAGGACGGGCAGGAATTCCGCTAAAAAAGGCTGACCGTTATAATTAAGAATAACGAGGGCAAGGGTATTCAAGAGTAGTGGCTAATTTACTGCATCAGGCCGTCTAAGTTCAGGCCGGGAATGTTAGGCAACAACCCTTCGGTGGCCTGTTTGAGGTGTTCGCGCGATTTGGCTTCTACGTTCTGCAACGCTCTGTTGGTAGCAGCCACAATCAGGTCCTGCAACATTTCCCGGTCTTCGGGTTTGATGAGGTCAGGGTCGATTTCCATGTTCAGGACGTTTTTCAGACCGTTAACCGTTACGCGCACCATGCCCGCCCCCGATTCGCCGGTTTCAACTATCTGCTGCAGGTTTTCCTGCGCGTCTTTCATACGGGACTGAACTTCCTTCATCTTCCCCATCATGTCCATGATATTCATACTCGTAGCCGTTTATCTGATTAATAACACTGCGCCGGTCCGAACGGTTTGCTGTTTGGTTAGATCATTAATTTCGATGCGGTACATATATTGACCGGCCAAAGCCCGCTGTCCATCAATGTTACCATCCCAACTGTTAGTTTTATCGGTTGAACTAAAGACTACTGTGCCCCAGCGGTCATAGATATTGATACGAAACTGATCCACAAAGATACCCTTAACCACAAAGGTATCGTTCATACCGTCGCCGTTGGGTGTAAAAGCATCGGGTACCAGAATACGGGCTTCGCGCCGGAACGTGAAAAAGTTGGAATAACTCTGCTGCCCACCGCTCGATACGGCGATGATGCGGTACTTCTGCGATTGTAGATTTGGGTCGTTGGGATCGGGTTCGTAACGGGTGTTACCGCCCACCTGTATTTCGCGCCGGGTGCCGTTCAGCGAGTCAATGACTTCCACCACGTAGCTCTGTACACCCCCCGTCAAAAATGGCGATTCGGTAGTCCAGTCAATGCTATTCGTACTTTTCGAGGACAGATACACGGCACAGACTGGTTGGGACGGGGCCGAGGTCAGGCTGCAGCTATTCTGGTACGTAACCTGATAACAGTATGGACCACCGGACGCATTGGCCGTATTATCGACAAACGTATTTCGGTTCGTGACCGAGCCTACAGTCTGAAACAGCCCACCATTATCGGACCGGACAATCTGGAGCGTATAGCTGACAGTAGTTCCGCTGACGGGCAGGGACATGACCAGGCGAGGCTGCCCACTCTCGACCGATACCGTTACGTTTCGAAGATCGCCCGGCACCTCGCTGTTAATACCCGTCACGCAGGTTGCGCCCGACGTAATAATAGCCGGGCCAACAGTGGCTTCAACGGTATAGCAGTACGGTGTACCACACTCGATTCTATTATTGTCAGAAAAGGTGGCGTTTGTCTGGCTGGTAATCGTGCCACCAGACAGCGAACCATTGCGATAGACTCTATAAAACCGGAATGACTGCGCGGGCGTAACGGCTCCCTGGTAAGGCGTCCAGCTCAGATCATTTTGCTTATTAACGGCTTTGGCATCCAGCACGATGCTGCACACCTCGCCAGAACGAACACCCGCGTTGTTACAGGCGTCCTGCGTCACTACCTGAAAGCACTGCACCTGTTTAGTATTAGTATTTACTACGAATGGCAAACTGCCATTGCCCGTCTGCCCCGTTGCTACGTAAATCCCATTGGCGTCTTTCTGGTATAGCTGTGCCGTTGTACCGTTGCCAACCTGGTAGCCAATGGTAATCGTGTTTTCGCCGGTGGTGGTCAGTCGGTTAATGATCGGTGCGGTGGCTGCGTTGGTTAGATTGCCAGTATTAACTGTCTTTTGCTGCCCTTCGCAGGAGGCCGGCGCGTTGTACGTACCATATACAACGATATTGTACGAACTCTGCCCATTCGAGTTATACGTGTGGACGGGTGGAGATGCGGCAAGCTGAGCACGGGTTTTTAAGTCAACGGCTCCGTCGGCCCATCGGATGACGTAGTTATCGTACTGGTTGGTATTGGCGTTCAGCGTTATGTTGAGCGTAACCTGACGACCCGAGCAGGCGCGGATCGTGAAGTCAATCGGGTCAATAGGAAGCACGGTAACCTCGCGACAGGCAATCGTACTGGTTCCGTTTATGCTACCCACCTGGAGAATGGTATACGAACCAGGGGAAGTATATTGAAAGCTCGGGCCTAACTCATAATTAGTCGCTAATCCTTTCCCGGAATACTGTTTAATGTACCCAATGTTGGTCAATCCGTTGGGCGTTCCGCCGGTAATAGCCACCGCTGATCCTACACAGATACGGGTCTTGTCTAAGGCGAATCCGCCAGGAATGGCTCCCAAAGCGTTGACGCAATAATTATTGTTGGGGTCCTGAGCAAAACTAAAACTGGATAACAGGCACAAAATCACAATGAGAACCTGCCAGTGCAAAACCCCTACTCCAGCTATTGCCTGAATCAGCCACAATCGAATTATTCGCACAGAGGGTAAATTTTATCGTTGATAGCCGTTGGGTTAATCGTCTTTCAGAAAACGTAGCAGTGGACATTTTCGCGCTTGCCGAAACGTATCTTTCACCAAATCAGTTTTCAGAGCAGCAGTAACCGATTCATTGTGAACGGTGTTCTATTGGTTCCGCTAAAAGCGAGATACCAAAGATAATTGCCCTATCATGCATCAACCAAATCAATGAGCAATAATAGTACCAAGTCTGAGGAGTTACCTGTCGAACCAGTAGGTCAGCCACTACTCATCCGGCTCGACCGTATCGAAGACGCCATTGCCGATATTAAAGCCGGCAAAATTGTGCTGGTTGTGGACGACGAAGACCGCGAAAACGAAGGCGACATGATTTGCGCGGCAGAGATGATTACGCCCGAACTGGTCAATTTCATGGCCCGCGAAGCCCGTGGCCTCATGTGCGCCCCCCTCACGCAGGAACGCTGCAACGAATTGGGACTGGATATGATGGTGATGAGCAATACGTCGATGCATACCACGCCATTTACGGTCTCGGTCGATCTGCTCGGCCATGGCTGCACCACCGGCATTTCGGCGTCTGATCGGTCTAAAACTATTCAGGCGCTGGTAAACCCAGCCACCACCCCCGATGATCTGGGACGACCGGGGCACATTTTCCCGCTACGGGCCGTAGAAGGGGGCGTTATCCGGCGGTCCGGTCATACCGAAGCAGCTGTTGATCTGGCCCGGATGGCGGGTCTGGCTCCGGCGGGGGTTTTGATTGAAGTGCTAAACGAAGACGGTACGATGGCCCGCCTGCCCGAACTCCGCGTGCTGGCCGATCGCTTTGGCATGAAACTCATCAGTATTCAGGGTTTGATTGAATACCGGCTCCTGACCGAAAGCCTGATCCAGCGGCAGATTGGCGTGGATATGCCCACCGATTGGGGCCACTTCGATTTGATTGCCTACCGTCAAAGCAACACCGGCGACATTCACCTTGCTCTGGTGAAAGGAAGCTGGGAGCCCGACGAGCCGGTGCTGGTGCGCGTACACTCGTCCTGCGTCACGGGCGATATTTTCGGCTCCTGCCGCTGCGATTGTGGCCCACAGTTGCACGAATCACTGCGTATGGTCGAAGCCGAAGGCAAAGGCGTAGTGGTCTACATGTTTCAGGAAGGACGCGGCATTGGACTGCTCAACAAACTCAAAGCCTACAAATTGCAGGAGACAGGCCGCGACACGGTAGAAGCCAATCTGGACCTCGGTTTACCGATGGACGCCCGCGACTACGGCGTAGGGGCCCAAATTCTGCGCGATCTGGGCATTCGCAAACTACGACTCATCTCCAACAACCCCAAGAAACGGGCTGGACTGATGGGCTATGGGCTCGAAATTGTCGATACCGTGCCTATCGAAATCGTCTCGAATCCGCACAACGAACGCTACCTCCGCACCAAGCGCGACAAGATGGGCCATACCATCATGAACGAACCGGTAAACGAAGAACAATAAGCAAGAAAGGGGTAAAAGGTGTATGGTCAACACCTGCCCACCTATACCTTTTACCCCTATACCTTTTTACGTAGCAGTTATGAAAGCATCCTTCCATGACCTGATCAACGGCGAGACGCCGGTACTGGTCGATTTCTACGCTGACTGGTGCGGTCCCTGCAAACAGCAGGCACCCATTCTCAAACAACTTACCGACCGCGTTGGTGATAAGGTCCGCGTCGTTAAAATCAACGTTGATAAGGCGCAGGCAACCGCCAACAAGTATCAGGTTCGGAGCATACCAACCATGATTTTGTTTAAGCAGGGCAAGATTTTGTGGCGGCAGTCGGGCGTTCAGCCGTTGCAAACGCTTGAAGGTCTGGTTAAACAATACGGTGGCTAACGTATCAGAATGTTGTAGGAGAGACTATTTTTTCTGCTGGGTCAATCCGAAATTTTTCAGATTGGTCAGGGCTACGACGTTAATAATCTTCCACTGTCCGTTCAGTTTTTCAAGTACCCTTGTTTCTTTCGAGGTTGTTTTGCCGTGACTGTCCACGAGCGTCTGATCATACGTTACGAAGGCCATCCCGCCGTTTTTATGGATGGTGTAGTTATCGTTCTGCACCGTTACTTTGTCGGTAACCTTAGAGCTTTTGAACTGATTGGCAAACTGTTTTTCTAAATTCACCCACCCTTTTACGAGCATAAAATCGCCCCCGTATAAGTTGGCGGCAAAGTTAATGTATGGCACATGCGCCCATGCGTTTGACCATTGCTCTTTATCACGCTTAAAAAATCCTTCTGTCTCATTACGCAACACCTGTTTGATTGCATTTTCGTCCGGTTGGGCCTGACTAATGGACACACCAGCCAACAACAACAGCCCTAAAAGCATCATTTTCATAGCTATGTAGAGTTTAGTACTCTGAAATATAGACATAAATTGGTATTATACATTTATTTTCTTGTCTTAAAATGGAAAAGGTGTCTATGAAACTCGTACAACGAGCGTCATAGACACCTTTTCAAAGTCAGTTAATGATACCGGTTACCGGTTGTCTTTTCTACGACGGGGCGAAGTGCGGGAGGCTACTTCGGCCTGAAACTTCACTTTAAGCTGCCGGTCCAATTCCTTATCGCGGGGAATGTAAATACTGGTTTTCCCGTCCGAGTACTTTAATTGCCAGTAGACAGTGTCAGTAGTTGGGGGAATGGATGTATAAACGGGCTTGCTCATTGCGCAGAATAATTAAGATAGTTGATACTGAAAAAGACCTTGTTCCTGTAAAAGTTACAAGGTACACATTATTAACCTGATTTGTACTATACCGTGATGATTACCGGCCATCGTACAATTTTATACCACCAGCTTTTTAACCTGAATGGCATTAGCTCCTTTGGGCGTCATGGTCACTTCAAACGTTACTTTATCGTTCTCGCCAACGGCATCAATCAAGCTGTTGATGTGTACGAAAATGCTGTCCTGACTTTGCAGGTCACGAATAAAGCCGTATCCTTTCGAGGAGTTGAAGAAGGTCACAATACCCTGCCGCTCAACGTCCTGTACAATATCTTCCTGTTTTGCCACACCAATTTGAATGTCTTCGAGTTCAATGGTGGTGCGTTTCCGGCGGGGATCGGGAGGGGTATTTGTGATGTTGCCGTACTCGTCAACGTAGGCCATCATCTCATCTAAGTTGCCGCTGGTTGCGTTGGCTTTACGCTCTTCGCGTTTTTCTTCTTTATCCTGCTTCTTTTTACGTCTTGCTTTTTCTTTTTCTCGCTTACTGAATGTCTCCATACTATACTATTTTGGTTTTGGCTATCCGGCGACCGGAGTTTATGTTCAGATCTGTGTAAGGCAATAATGATACTTTACCAATCTGAGCAAGTTTATACACCCTGCTAGTAGTCAACCCGATATAATTAAAATAAGTTGTCGGTTTTGAAGAATCTTCAAAACCGACAACCCGGTATATCGCACGCAGGCAAACACCGTCCAGCTACTTACTGGTAACCAACGGCCAGTTGCCGTTGCTGCCCCAGCCCTTTAATACCCAGTTCAATCACATCACCGGGTTTCAGGTAGCGGGGTGGTTTCAGGCCCAGCCCAACGCCCGCCGGGGTACCGGTCGAAATGACGTCGCCGGGGAGCAGCGTCATAAACTGACTGATGTAGCTGACCAGCGCAGGCACGTCGAAAATCATGTCGTCGGTGTTGGAATCCTGCAACCGCTCGCCGTTCACGGTCAGCCATAGCGGTAGGGCATTTGGCTCCGGCACGTCATCTTTCGTGACCAAATACGGACCAAGCGGGGCAAACGTATCGGCACTTTTGCCCTTCATCCACTGCCCACCCCGTTCCAGTTGCCAGGCCCGCTCCGAGTAGTCGTTGTGCAGCGCGTAGCCCGCCACGTGGTCCATCGCATCGTTCAGATCAACGTAGCTGGCGCGCTTACCGATGACAATGGCCAACTCTACTTCCCAATCGGTTTTCTCCGATTTTTTCGGAATTACTACGTTGTCATCAGGACCGCAAATGGCAGTGGTAGCTTTGTAAAACAGAATCGGTTCGGCGGGGGTGGGCGCGTTGGTTTCGGCAGCGTGTTTGGCGTAGTTCAGCCCTACGCAGATGATCTTGGACGGTCGCTTTACACACGGACCAAAGCGCGTATCGGGTTCAATTTCGGGACAGTTCTGGGCGTGGGCAGCCAGCCAGTGGGTTAGCCGGGCAGGGCCATCGGCGGCAAAGAATGACTCGTCATAATCTTCGCCAAAGTGGGTGACGTCGATATGTTGACCGTTGGGGAGTACAACCCCGGGATGTTCGTGGTCAGGAGGACCGAAGCGGAAAAGTTTCATACGGATGAGCTTGTGAACAAACAGGAAAATCGAGTTAAACTAAAAACGTCTTTACAGGGTAACGCTCTACCCGTTCAGCCGGGTAAAGCCACCATCGAGCGGGTAGTCGCAGCCGGTAACGAAACTGGCTTCGTCGGAGCAGAGATAAAGGGCCAGCGCACCCACCTCACCAGGCTGGGCCATGCGGCCAATGGGCTGCGATTTCGATAATTTCTCGAACATCGCGGCTTCCTGACCTGGATAATTCTTGGCAATAAACCCATCTACGAAGGGCGTGTGGACCCGGGCGGGGGATATGCTGTTACAGCGAATACGGTCGGCTAAATAATCTCGCGCGACCGAGAATGTCATGGTCAGCACTGCACCTTTACTGGCCGAATACGCAAACCGGTCGGCCAGTCCCAGCGTGGCGGCAATAGACGCCATGTTCAGAATAACTCCCCCGCCATTGGCTTTCAGATGTGGAATGGTGGCAAACAGGCAGTTATAGACCCCCTTGACATTAATCCGAAACACCCGGTCGAAATCGGCTTCGGTGGTCGTATCGGCCCGGCCAATGTGCGACACCCCCGCGTTGTTGACCAGGATGTTTATCTGACCCTGAGTGGCAATCCGTCCAATCACCTCAACCGTTTGCTGCTGATCGGCTACGTCAACAACATGACCCGTAACCAGACCACCTGCCTGCTCGATTTCGCTGGCGGCCTCGCGGGTCTGCTCGTCGTTGAGGTCGAGGATGTGTACGTGTGCCCCCGCCTGCGCGAAGGTTTTGGCAATGGCCAGTCCAATGCCGCTGGCTCCGCCCGTAATAAGGGCTGTTTTATTTTTGAGAGAAAACATTCAGCTATAGTCTGTACATAAAGAGAGAATTTCTGACCAAAAATATACCGGCCTGACCAGAAACTTTGTTGGCCAGCTTGCGAATTCGGTAGCCATTCCCAACTTTTGAGCAGTTAACCATCTGCCTATATGAATCCGCCCGTTTCTTCTCCTTCAGGTAGCACTACGTCTCAGCAACAGGCCGTACCGGTTCATGATCGTCAGTGGCCCGCCGGTCGGCTGATGTCTATGGATGTCTATCGGGGCTTCGTCATGACGCTTATGGTGGCCGAAGTGCTGCGGTTCAGCAAACTTCACGAAACCTTTCCCGAAAGTGCGCTGTGGCGTTTTCTGAGCAACCAGCAAAGCCACATAGCCTGGGCGGGCTGCTCCCTTCATGATCTGATTCAGCCGTCGTTTTCGTTTCTGGTGGGGGTAGCCCTACCCTATTCCCTAGTTAGTCGCGCCAAAACAGGGCAGTCGTTTTCGGTTCAGTTTGGACACGCCCTTCGGCGGTCGTTGATTCTGATTTTGCTGGGAATTTTCCTGCGGTCCCTTCACGCCGACCAAACCAATTTCACCTTCGAGGATACACTGACACAGATTGGTCTGGGTTATCCGGTTCTTTTTCTACTGGGCCATGCCCGCGTCCGTACGGGCTGGCTGGCGTTCGGTGGGCTGCTGACCGGGTACTGGCTCCTGTTTGTGCTGTATCCGCTACCCGGTCCATCCTTCAGTTACAGTCAGGTGGGCGTACCGGATAACTGGGCGCAGCACTACACGGGTCTGATGGCGCACTTCAACAAAAACAGCAACGTGGCATGGGCGTTCGATACGTGGTTTCTCAACCTGTTTCCACGCGAGTCGCCCTTTCTGTTTAACAGAGGGGGCTACGCTACGCTCAGTTTTTTACCCACGCTGGTTACTATGCTGTTTGGCTTACAGGTGGGCCGGTGGCTACGGGCGGGGTTGCTTCCGGCCGCCCTGATGCAGCGGCTGCTGCTGGCGGGGCTGCTCGGTATTTTGGGAGGATTATTGTTACAGACGCTGGGGATCTGCCCGGTAGTGAAGCGCATCTGGACACCCGCCTGGGTGCTGTTCAGCGGGGGGTGCTGCTGCTGGCTGATGGCTTTTTTTTACGGACTCATCGACGTGGTCGGTACGCGCTACCCGTTCATTCGCCGAGCGGGGTTTCCGCTGGTTGTTGTGGGTATGAACTCGATTGCCATCTATTGCCTGGCCCACCTCATCGACGGCTTTATTGTTGATGCACTCCACACGCACCTGGGCCACGGGCCATTCCGGGTGTTTGGCGATGGCTACGAGCCTTTGTTAACTGGTCTGGCCACAATGGCCATTTTTTATCTGATTCTTCGGTGGATGTACCGCCGAAATCTATTCATCCGTATCTAACCCGTTTATGACCGCCAATATTCTCAACATCTTCAACCAGACCATTCAGTACGGCAGCATTACACTCGATCAGGATCGCATTGTCCGTATAGACATTATTGGTCCCGAACAACCCGGGCAACCGTATATCATGCCCGGCTTCGTTGATGCCCACGTTCACATTGAGAGTTCACTGCTGACGCCCCCGCAGTTTGCCCGGCTGGCGGTGGTTCATGGCACCGTAGCCACCGTATCGGACCCCCACGAGATTGGAAATGTACTGGGCGTAGCGGGCGTTGAGTACATGCTGAACGAAGCTAAACGGGTGCCGTTCAAATTCATGTTCGGCGCACCCTCCTGCGTACCCGCTACTACGTTTGAGACCGCGGGAGCGCGTATCGACACTGAAGAAGTCCGGCATCTGCTGAATTTGCCCGACATTGGCTACCTGGCCGAGATGATGAACTATCCCGGTGTATTGCAGCAGGAGACTGATGTAATGGCCAAAATTGCCATAGCCAAAAACGTTGGTAAACCCGTTGATGGTCACGCACCCGGCCTTACCGGCGCCGATGCCCAGCAATACATAGACGCGGGCATCAGCACCGACCACGAATGCTTTACCTACGAAGAAGGTCTCGATAAGGCCCGGCGCGGTATGCACATCCTGATTCGGGAGGGTAGCGCGGCCCGCAACTTCGACGCACTGATTCCGCTCCTGAACGAGTTTCCAGCGCAAATCATGTTCTGCTCCGACGATAAACACCCCGATACGCTGGCTTTGGGTCATATCAATCAGCTGGTGGTGCGGGCCATTAACGCTGGTTACCCGCGCTGGCCGGTGCTGCGGGCGGCCTGTCTGAACCCGGTGTTACACTACCGTATGCCCGTAGGTCTGCTACAGGAAGGTGACCTTGCCGACTTCATCGTGGTTGATGATCTGGTTAATTTCCGGGTTCGGCAAACGGTTATCAACGGCGAGGTCGTGGCCGAAGCGGGCGAGTCGCTCATTCCCGATCTGCGCAGCGAGTACGTCAACAATTTTAACTGCTCGCCAAAGAAAGTGACGGATTTCGAGGTGGCTGCCCCATCCAAAAATTCCCGCATCCGCGTCATCGAAGCCCTCGACGGGCAACTTATCACCAACCAACTACACCTTGACGCTACCGTTGTTGATGGGCAGATTGTCGCCGATCCGGCGCGGGACATCCTCAAATTAGTGGTAGTAAACCGGTATCAGGATATGCCTCCGGCGGTAGCCTTCATCAAAAATTTCGGCTTGCAGCGCGGAGCCATGGCCTCGTCGGTAGCGCATGATTCGCACAACATCATTGCCGTAGGCTGCGACGATACCAGCATCTGTAACGCCGTCAATCAGATCATTGACGCCAAAGGGGGGCTGTCGGCAGTAAACGCTGCGGAGCCGCACGAACACGATGGCGAACTCATGAGCCGACGACGGTTTCTACACATTACCACCACACCCGATAATCAGTTGTTGCCCCTGCCCGTAGCCGGGTTGATGACCGATGCCGATGGGTATGATGTAGCCACCCAATATGCAGTCCTCGATCGGTTTGTGAAGCAGGATTTAGGCAGTACCCTGTCGGCACCGTTCATGACACTTTCGTTCATGGGGTTACTCGTCATTCCAGCACTCAAACTCAGCGACATGGGCTTATTTGATGGAAAACTATTCAATTTTAACCCAGTCGTACTTGATTAGGGGTTCACAAAAAAAAATTCTGCATTTACCCATTAAAAGTCAATAAATTGTAGATATGTTTACAGAGTGCTTGCTGACTAACCCCCTCAAATCCTACTATGGCTCGTTCCCGTACGAAGACTGGTCCCGACGACGAAACCCTGTGGAATCAGTTCCGCGCTGGCGATGAAAACGCATTTGCTCAGCTTTACCAAAACTACGTACAGTCACTGTATCACTACTGCGCCCACTTTGCTACAGATCGGGCGTTAATTAAAGACTGCATTCATGATCTATTTGTGGAACTTTGGAAACATAGAAACACGATAGGGCCGACCACATCAGTGCGCTTTTACCTGATGGCGTCGATCAAACGGAAGCTGGTTCGGCACATCACCGCTGAGCAAAAATTGGTCAGTCAGGACGATGTAACGAATGGACGTCGTATGGGTGACATGCTGGCCGGGGCTGACCCCTCACACGAGAACCTGCTGATTGCCTGCGAGGAGGATGCGTTCATGAATGAATGCCTGCATCAGGCCCTCGACAAGCTTCCCAAACGCCAGCGCGAAGCTGTTCATCTGCGCTACTTTCAAAATATGAGCAACGAGGAAATTTCGACACTTATGCAGATAAATATACAATCAGTCTATAACCTCATCTTTGGCGCAATGGGCAACCTCAAACGCCACGTAACACCCGAAACCGTCTCTTTTTAACCCTGATTATTCCTAAACCTGAACGCAACCCGGTAGCTTTTAGCTGCCGGGTTTTTGTTTGTAGTGTAGTCAATTGCTTTCGCTCAGTTTATCGGCTTCCTGTCGCAACGGCGTAACCGGTCCGCGCGGCTTACCTTTGCGGTATGAACACCGATGCTACGCCCTTACCCGAGCGGGTCCGGCCCCGCAGTCTGGATGAGGTCATTGGACAGCGTAAACTGATTGGTCCCGGCGGGTCGCTGCGCCGGGCCGTCGATGCCGGACGGTTACCCTCCATGATTTTATGGGGACCACCCGGTGTGGGCAAAACCACCCTGGCCCTCTTGTTGGCCGAAGCCGTAAATCGTCCGTTTGTTGCGCTGAGTGCCATCAATTCGGGCGTAAAGGAAATTCGCGACGTGTTGGGCAGGCCCGGTATGTTTCCGCCCGTTGTGTTCATCGACGAGATTCATCGCTTCAATAAAGGTCAGCAGGATGCATTACTGGGCGCGGTTGAGAAAGGGCAGATTACGCTGGTAGGGGCCACGACCGAAAACCCATCGTTCGAGATAAACGGCGCGTTACTTTCCCGCTGTCAGGTATATATCCTGGAATCGCTCAGCCGCGACGAGCTCGTGCAACTGGTGAACCGGGCCATTGCCAAAGACAGGTTTCTGCAGTCGAAACAAATCACGGTCGAGTCCTACGATGCGCTGCTCCGGCTGAGCGGGGGCGACGGGCGCAAACTCCTTAATTTGCTGGAACTGGTAGCGTCAGCGCACGTGTCGGCCCACCCGCTGGTAATTACCGACGAGGTCGTGACAACGGTAGCGCAGCAGAACATTGCCCGGTACGATAAATCGGGTGAGCAACACTACGACATTATTTCGGCGTTTATCAAGTCTCTGCGCGGTTCGGACCCCAACGCGGCACTCTATTGGATGGCCCGGATGATTGTGGCGGGCGAAGACCCCGTATTTATTGCCCGCCGGATGCTGATTATGGCGTCGGAGGATATCGGCAACGCCAACCCAACGGCCCTAATTATGGCCACCGAAGCGGTGCAGGCCATCCGCGCCATTGGGATGCCCGAAGGCCGGATTATTCTTGGTCAGGTGGCGGTGTATTTGGCCACATCGCCCAAGAGCAACGCCAGTTACGTAGCCATTGACGACGCTATTGCCCTGGCCGAACAAACAGCGCATTTGCCCGTACCGCTGCATCTGCGCAACGCCCCTACGAAACTGATGAAACAGATTGGCTACGGCAAAGATTACCAGTATGCCCACGCCCACGCGGGCAACTTTGTCCAGCAGAATTTCCTGCCCGACGACCTCAAAGGCCATAAACTTTATGAACCGGGTCAAAACGCCCGCGAAGCTGAAATTAGGCGAAACCTCACGGCCTGGTGGGGCGACTGGTACGGATACTAAAATTCGACTGTTTTGTCATTCTGAGGAATAACAAAACAGTCGAAATGACCGTCAATGACGCGCAACAGATGACAAAAACTAAACGCCCAGCGTACTCAGGACGCCGTTCATGTTCCGCACGGCATCGGCAGATTTGTTGAAAGCCGCCTGCTCGTCGTCGGTGAGTTTGTAGTCGATGATTTCTTCCCAGCCGCTGCGGCCCAGCACCACCGGTACGCCCATACAAATGTCCGACTGTCCGTATTCGCCTTCCAGCAATACGCAGGACGGAATTACGCGCTTCTGATCGCGCACGATGGCTTCCACCATGTAAGCACCTGCCGCACCCGGCGCGTACCAGGCCGACGTACCAATCAAACCCGTGAGTGTAGCTCCGCCCACCATCGTGTCGGCAGCTACTTTTTTCAGGGTTTCCTCGTCCAGAAACTGGCTTACCGGCACCCCGCCTTTGGTGGCTAAGCGCGTTAGCGGAATCATAGTCGTGTCGCCGTGACCGCCAATAACGGCGGCCTGAATGTCATTGGGTGAACACTTCAGCGCGAGCGATAGATACGTCTTGAACCGGGCCGAATCCAGGGCACCACCTAAACCGATTACCCGATTTTTGGGTATACCCGACGACTTCAGTGCGAGGTACGTCATGGTATCCATTGGATTGGAGATGATGACAAAAATGGCATTGGGCGAGTGCTTCAGGATATTTTCCGTTACGCCCTTCACAATACCGGCGTTGATACCGATCAGGTCTTCGCGGGTCATACCCGGCTTGCGCGGCAAACCCGACGTCACGACAACGACGTCAGAATTGGCTGTCTTTTCGTAATCGTTGGTCGAACCGGTTAGCTTTACGTCGCAGTCGAGCAGGGTCGATGCCTGGAGCATATCGAGCGATTTACCTTCGCTGACACCTTCTTTAATATCTAAGAGAACAACTTCTTCGGCGAGTTCACGACGGGCAATGTTATCGGCACAGGTGGCTCCAACGGCCCCGGCTCCCACTACAGTCACTTTCATACTATATTCGGAATTAAAGGATTAACAACAGAAGCGCAAAAGTACAGGTCTGACCCTGCACAAACCAACTGCCGGGCCGATAAACTTCCGGGACCTGTCTGTTGTTTATAGCACAGAACTCATTCATCATACATGGCAAAATCCCGATTCATTACCCAAATACTTCGTTCCATCTTCTTCAAGAAAGCCGGACTTGGTGCCGTTCGCTACGCCCGTAACTCCAGTAGTCTGCTCGACCTGATCAGACGGGTTCTGGATAAAAGTGGGGGACTATCGGGGGCGAGCTTCACCCAGTTTCGTACCCAACTGCTTGTTGTTTCGCGATTACTGAAAGCCTACGCATCCGGCGAGTACCGGCAGGTTCCGTGGAAAACCATTGTCCGAATCATCGCCGTACTGCTTTACTTTGTGAACCCCATCGATATTATCCCCGATCTGTTGCCAATTATTGGCCTGACCGACGATATTGCCCTGACACTGTGGCTTTTCAGCGCGGCAAAAGACGATATCAATGCGTTTCTGGCCTGGGAGCAATCACGCAATGCCGCTCGTGCCGGTAGTAGTGTGCCGATCAAAACAATACCGATTGGCTAACGTTAAGAAGGTATGATGGTTATCCTGACGAATCTGCGAATTGTACTGTTAACTCGCAGTTTATGGCGCAACAAGCAAACTAATCTGCTGATTTGTGCGTATGTTTAGGGTAATTTAATTCGATAGTCCGACAGACTTTTTTTAGTTTTGCATACATTCAAATCCCGGTAATCATGATTTCTGCAAGCATTTTCGCAATTATGGGTTTAGGCGGTCAGGAGATGATCCTGATCTTTCTGGCCCTGCTCCTGTTATTTGGAGCCAAAAAAATCCCTGAACTGGCACGAGGTCTTGGCAAAGGCATCAAAGAGTTTAAAGACGCTACCAAAGACGTTCGTGAGAACATCGAAGACAGCCTGAAAGAGACCGACACAACGAAGTAATTCGCGGTCTTTTTATTCTGAGCGGCCACGTGGTCCCTACCGGGCCACATGGCCGTTTTGCATTTTATAGTTTGCCATTTCAGCCCGATCTGCTTAAGTTTGGGGGTGTTGCCGATTCAGCCATTGCCGAATCAGGATAAACCGGATCGTTTTTAACGTCCTGTTAACACCAGAAATCAGGCTTTCTTGTGACTCTTTACCGTAGCTTTTCCGCCGTTCAGACCGACCTCCAGTCGGGTATCGTAACCTGCCGCCAACTGGTAGAACACTACCTTGACCGCATTGCCGGACATCAGCATCTGAACGCCTTTACTGACGTATATACTGACGAATCTCGCCAGCAGGCCGACGCCATTGACCAGAAAATCAGCCAGGGTACGGCGGGGCGACTGGCCGGGATGGTCATCGGTATCAAAGACGTTTTGAGCTATGCGAACCACCCATTACGGGCGGGCAGCAAAATCCTGGACGGGTTCACAGCCCAGTTTACAGCCACCGCCATCCAGCGACTCATCGACGCCGATGCTATCATCATTGGCCGGCAAAACTGCGACGAATTTGCAATGGGTTCGGCCAACGAGAACTCGGCATTTGGACCCGTACGTAACGCCGTCGATACCAGCCGGGTACCGGGGGGCAGCAGTGGCGGCTCGGCGGTGGCCGTGCAGGCGGGTTTGTGCCTGGCCAGTATCGGCTCCGACACGGGTGGTTCGGTACGTCAGCCCGCAGCTTTTTGTGGCGTTGTGGGTCTCAAACCGACCTACGGACGCATCAGTCGCTGGGGTCTGGTGGCTTACGCATCGTCGTTTGACTGCATCGGCCCCATAGCCAACACTACCCATGACGCGGCCCTGCTCCTCGAAGTCATGGCCGGTCACGACGAGTTCGACAGTACCGTGTCGAGCCAGCCCATTGCCGAATACAGCCAGGCTACACTTCCCGACAATAAAAAACTTCGCATCGCCTACCTGCGCGACGGCGTGGAGAGTACGGGCGTGGACACCAGCATTCGCCAGGCTACGCAGCGTAGCATTGACGCGCTTCGGAACGCGGGGCATACGGTCGAGCCGGTGGAGTTATCGCTGGTAAATTCACTACTGCCGGTCTACTATATTCTGACTACTGCCGAAGCGTCGTCCAATCTCTCCCGGTTTGATGGAGTGCGGTATGGCTACCGCGACAAATCGGCTCCTGAACTCCTGGCTCTATACAAACAAACCCGCACCACCGGATTTGGCGCGGAGGTCCGTCGGCGCATTCTGCTGGGTACGTTTGCGCTGAGTGCCAGCTATTACGACGCGTATTACACCAAAGCACAGCAGGTTCGGCGGCTCATTCGTGAAGAAACCGAACGGCTGTTTGCTCAGTATGATTTCCTGCTTTCGCCCACCACACCAACTACCGCTTTTGCCATCGGCGAAAAGAACGACCGGACCGCCAGAGCGGACCCCCTGCAACAATTCCTGGCCGATATTTTTACCGTACAGGCTAATGTAGTGGGGTACCCGGCGTTGTCAATTCCAAACGGCACGGACGAAAATGGCCTGCCCATTGGTCTGCAGCTCATGGCCCCGCCCTTCCGGGAAGGTGAGTTGGTGGCGTTGGGCGAACGAATTATGAATTATTGATGATGAATTATCCCGACGCAGGTGGGCTGGCATAATCCCATTTATCATTCACTATTTCTCATTACCTTCTAACCTCATTGACCGCATGACCTTCCCCTTCCGTAACCTGCTGACAATAGGCTTCTTCAGTGTCTTTTCAACGATTACCATTGCGCAAACCACTGCGCCTGCTCCTGATTCACTGGCCCTTGTCCGGGAGGATAGTATTGCCGCCCTGACTACCGTACGCGACAGTCTGCTGTTTCAGCGGCTCGCTAAGCTCGAAAAAGATATTGCCCTTCCCTACCACGAGTCGGTGCAGAAATACGTTGACCTCTTCATTTTCAAACGACCCGAATACGTACGCCGAATGCTGGCAAAAGTACCCGTCTTTTTTCCACTCTACGAGAAAATGCTGGCGCAATATGCGCTGCCCGACGAGCTGAAGTACCTTTCCATCGTTGAGTCGGCTCTAAACCCGCGAGCGGTGTCGCGCTCCGGGGCGGGTGGCCTATGGCAGTTCATGCCCGGCACCGGTCGCGATATGCGGCTGTATCAGGACGAGTACATCGATGAGCGGATGGACCCCGTTAAATCGACCGAAGCCGCCTGCAAATACCTCCGCGACCTATACCGGATTTTTGGCGACTGGCACCTGGCTCTGGCGGCTTATAACTGCGGCCCCGGTGCCGTAAAGCGGGCCATGCGCCGGTCGGGGGGTGATTCGTTCTGGAGTGTATATAATCAGTTGCCCAAAGAGACGCGCTCCTACGTACCCCTGTTTATCACGACTACGTACTTCATGCACCACGCGGGCGACCATGGTATTTTTGCCGATACGCTCGAAGCCGTTATTCCAAACGATACGATCCAGATATCGGGCTATTTCAATCTGGAAACCTTCGCGAAGCAGAGTACTATGCTACTGACCGATCTGCAAAAGCTGAACCCGGCCCTGAACACTACCATCCTGCCTGAATACACCGACCGGTATTCGCTGCGGGTGCCGCGTCAGCAATACGCGTACTTTTCAAGTCGCCGACAGGTCATTATGGATTCGGCCAGTCAGTTGCCGGTGGCGATGGCGCATGTCTTGCTGGCCCAGACTGAAACGGTCCTGCTGCCCGATAATCCGCTGGCCCGCATGACAGCAACCGATACGAACCCACTGGCGGGACTCATACTGACCACCGAAACCGACGAGCCGGTGCTGGTCGCTTCGGCACTGAAAGCCAGGCCGGTGGCAGATGACGAGGAGGGAGACGAATATGATGAACCAGCGGCTACGGTTGTGCAGCGCAGTGTTCGTAAGCAAACCTACGTGGCCCGCCGGGGCGATAACCTCACGGCTATTGCCAACCGCTACGGCGTTACCATTACCGAGATCAAACACTGGAATCACCTGCGATCAACGCACCTGCACAAGGGCCAGACACTCGTGATTCAGCGCATTGTTCGTGAGGAGGTTCCGGTAGCGGTTACGGCCAAACCTGCCAAACGGACCGTTGCTAAACGCTACAAATCACGTTATCACCGCGTTGAGCAGGGTGATACGCTCTGGAACATCGTGCGCCAGTACGATGGCCTAACCGTTGAGCAACTCAAGAAAATGAATCACATCAAAGGCAACACCCTCCAGCCGGGGCAAAAGCTTAAGGTTGGCTGATTTTCATAGCTCGTCAATTCCCCGACCGCATACCGAACGCCCGCGATACGCCTGAAACGTCGCGGGTTTTTCGTATCTTTACCCTATTGTAATTACCTCAAAAACAAGCTGTTTCTTTCGCTGAATGATTGCTTTTTTAGATGGGCTGCTCGCCTTTAAAGAATCCACCAACGTCATTATCGACGTACACGGCGTAGGTTATTCGGTCAATGTATCGCTGCAAACCTACGTCACCCTGCCCGGCGGGGGCGACCGCGTAAAGCTCTTTATCCATCACCTCTTCCGTGAAGATTCGCAGTCGCTCTACGGCTTCGCATCGGCAGACGAAAAATCGCTATTTCTGGATTTGCTGGGGGTATCGGGTGTGGGACCGAATACAGCTCTCGGCATGTTGTCGGCCATGCAACCCGCCGATTTACGGCTGGCCATTCTCGGCGAAAACGTGCGGGCAGTGCAGGCCATCAAAGGCATTGGAGCCAAAACGGCGCAGCGCATCATTCTGGAACTGCGCGACAAGATGAAGAAAGCGGGCGTAGTGCCAGATGGCCCCAGCTACCGCCAAACAGCCGCCAACCCCGCCCGCGATGAGTCAATGGCAGCCCTGATGGCCCTTGGTTTCCCAAAAGCCACCGCCGAAAAAAGCGTAGATGATGCGCTCCGGGCCGACCCGAACCTGACCGTTGAGGGGGTAATCCGGCAGGCCTTACGTTAGGAACGCCGACGCTGCTGCCGGATGGCCCGGCGCATGGGCGGCATTTTCAGCACCAGTTTGACCTGCTGGATCATTGAATTTACACCAGCATAGCCTACCGCCCGATGAACAATATCGCCGGTAGGCGTAAAGTACAGGGTAGTCGGAAAACTCCCAACGGCAAAGCGTTTGGCCAGTTCCGGGCCTTCGCCAATTTCAGCGTCGATGCGATAATTGATAAAATGCGGGTTAAAAGCATTGCCAATGGCGGGGTTCGGAAACGCTTCCCGCGCCATACGGTGGCAAGGCGGACACCAGTTGGCGTAAAACTCCACAAACAGCGGCTTGCCCAAACGCTGACTTTCGGTCAGTGCCTGCTGCCACGACCCCGCAAAAAAACGCATACCAACCGGCTCGTCGGCCCGGCTGCTTATCAGCGTTAGTACCAGCAAAAGCGGTATCCACTTCATGGCCCAAAGGTAGACACCGCAGCGGTACCAGAAGACTACTGATGAAAGTTCAGTTAAATCCCGCTTACTACGCCCGTTCATGGCTTCAGCGTCATGAAGTACAGGTCCAGCCCCGGCACCCAGAAATCCGGCTCGGTGCGCTGCAATACGAACCCAAGCTGCTCAAAGAATCGGTACGCCACTTGCGACGTCCGGCATTCAATCAGGATAACGGCAGGATTTTCCCGTAGCTGCGCCAGACAATGCCGTACCAACGCACTTCCCACACCCATACCGGCAAAATCAGGGTCAGTAAAAATCCAGGCAATCCGGCCCGTTATGCCGTCTTCTTTTACGCCACAGCCACACGCGCCCACCAACTGCCCGTTATGCTCAGCCACGAAATACGGATCGGGATTGACACGCAGGAAATCGGCATAGTCGGCCACTTCGCTTTCGCCAAATGCTGCGGGTACGTTTTTGCGAAAGATGGTCAGCAGTGGGGTTTCGTCGGCGGATTGGTAGGGATGGATGTGTATCATTTCAACTAGTCGGGTATTGGAAGCGTCAAATTATTCCTCTCATCGGGCCTGATGCACAACGCGTCAAGTCACCAGGCTGGAGTTTGCGTCAAGTACAGAAAACGAATTGGACCAGGCGGGTCGATATTGAAAGAAATTATCGCGTCGGTTTAACGTCCCCCAAGTCTGCTGAGCAGCAACAAGCCCAGCATCATAAGCAGCGCACGCAGGTTGACCCGCCGTCGCTCAAATCGGCTCATCTGCCGCCAGGGTCGGATAACTTTCTCGAAGGCACGGCTTAGAAACTGGAAGCCGAATCCAAGTGCAGCAACCCCCAGCAAAAAGACAATGACCGCATATCCTGCGTAACCGGCGCAAGCCAGTTGACAAGCCAGGGCAGCCAACAAACCAGTCAGAAAAATACCGGCAAAAAACAACAGTACGAACACAACGCGGTTACCAACCTGCCGATTGGGTTTGGCAGTCTGCTCAACATAGTAGGCTTCATTGCTGACAGAGGGGGCATTGTTAATCGGAGCAAGCGTATCAGCGCGCATTTCGGTCCGGCTGCTTCCCCAAACCGGCTGGCTGCCAACAGTGGTTTGCCCCGGACTGGCCCACATACCACCCAGCGTCAGAAACAGCAGGAAATTACCCAAAAACGCCCCGAACAGCCAGCGTCGCCCTGTCCAGTACGGCACGTCAGATACACGAACCGGTCGCCTTTGCCCGTAAACAAATCCGGCCAACAACACGATCATCAGCAAGGCCAGAACACCCACCGGCCAGGTGGTCAGCAGGTTCATGCCCAGCAACAGGCCATTGACCGCATTGGCTATTTCGCAACTGATAATGAGCAGAACAGCAAGGCGAACGTGTTGACTGGCCCAACGGGAAAGGTATTTCATACGGATGATGGTGAACAGGACAGGCAAGTGTAACCACAAAAAACGTCCTGTCCAAGAACGCATCCTTATCCTTCGGCAATCAGGGTCGTGACGCGGGCGGGTTCTTCGTGCTGAATCCAGTGGGTGGCGTTCTCGAAGAAAATAACCCGTCCGGTGTCGCAGAGGTCAATGCTGGGCTGTGCCATTTGGCGGCTCAGAAACTGATCCTGAACACCCCAGATCAGTAGCGTTGGTACGATGATGCGGACGGTACTATCGCGGGCGGGCGGGTTGCGGAGGGCGGCCCGGTACCAGTTTATCATGGTTGGCAGGGCACCGGTCCAGGCTATACGATACCCCCGCAGATCGTCGGCGGAGAACGTACCGGGGCGGCTACTGGTTTGCAGCGTTCGGGACAGAGCCGCGTAGTTGCCCAGCCGGGCGAGGGTTTCGGGTAGCCACGGAAGCTGGAAAAAGCCGATGTACCAGCTACGGATCATCTGCCCTGGCTGGCGAAGGACAAACCGTTTCATTACGGCGGGATGCGGCACGTTCAGCACCACCAGCCGTTCTACACGGTCGGGCTGAGTGGCCGCTACCCACCACGCCACAGCCGCCCCCCAGTCATGGCCCACCACAACGGCTTTCTGGCGTCCGGCAGCGTCGATCAGGGCAACAACGTCGGCGGCTAACTCATCTATGGCGTAGGCAGCAACACCAGCCGGTTTGTCGCTCTGATTGTAGCCCCGCTGATCGGGTACCCACACGCGAAAGCCGCGCTCGGCCAGCGGAATGATCTGCGCTTTCCAGCCAGACCAGCACTCCGGAAAACCGTGCAGCAAAATCAGTAGTGGCCCATCGGCAGGGCCAGCCTGTACTACGTGCAGTTTAACGGGCTTGCCGTTGTATACGCCGGTCGGCACAGTATGGTGCTCAGGTTGATAGGCCATTGCGCTCAGTACATTTATATCCCGGCTCTTGCCGCTTCCCAGCCGAGCATGGCCTGTTTACGGTCGGCACCCCAGCGGTACTGACCAAACAGACCCGTTTTTTTGATGACCCGATGGCACGGAATCAAATACCCAATGGGATTGCTGCCGATGGCCGTACCCACCGCGCGCGATGCCGTGGGTTGCCCAATGGCATTGGCCAGTTGATCGTAGCTGACCAATTGCCCTTCGGGAATGCGTAGCAGGGCTTCCCATACCTTGAGCTGAAAGGCCGTACCACGTACCAGTACCGAAACGGGCTGGTCGGGACTCGTACCCAACTGGCTGGGGGTCGGAAAAATACGGTCGGCCAGCGGTTTTACAGCAACGGGGTTATGCTGGATCGTGGCCGCGGGCCAGGCCGTGCGGAGCAGTGTTTCGGGTATGGGGTCAGTATCGCTCAGAAAGTGCAGCAGAGCAATCTTGCCGTTAATACTCCCCAATACATACTGACCAAACGGACTGTTGAACAGGCCATACTGCAACACCAGCCCCGCCCCCGCCTGTTTGACCTGCCCCGGCGTAACGCCTTCGATACTCACAAACAGATCATGCAGCCGTCCCGTACCGGACAGGCCCACACGCTCGGCTACGTCGGTTAGTGCAAGGCCCCGGCGTAGTTGGGCTTTGGCGTGTTCGAGGGTGAGGTACTGGCCAAATTTCTTGGGACTCACGCCCGCCCACTCGGTGAATAATCGCTGAAAATGAAACGCGCTGAGGTTAGCGGCCTCGGCCAGCTCGGGCAGGGTGGGTTGGTTGCGGTAGGACGTGACGAGGTGGTCAATGGCCTGCGCAATCTGGTTGTATGTGTACGTACTGCTGGTGTTCATAGCGGTTGCTTTCGTATGGAACAAAGGTCAGGAAATGCCCCCCACCGACCAACCCGATTCTTGCGCAATTCTGACTCGGTTCTGTAACCGTTTATCCTAAAAATCAAGGTTAGTTCATGACTGATTTTGTACCTTTGATCAGGTTACAATTAACTTTATTCATGAAAAAGCAACTGATTACATTAATCGCCCTTGTGGCCATTCCTGCTCTTTCGTTCGCCCAAACTGCCGACGAAATTATCAGCAAACACGTGGCCGCGCTGGGCGGTGCCGATAAGATTGCCGCCGTCAAAACCATGAGCATTGAGCAGAATATGTCGATCATGGGCAATGACCTGACGGCTAAGAGTGTCTATGTCGTGGGTAAGTCAATGCGCAGCGACGTATCGGTGATGGGGTCGGAGATTACGACCGTGTTCAACGGCGACAAAGGCTGGATGATAAACCCGATGCAGGGTGGTACCACCCCAACCGACATGCCCGCCGAGGCTATGAAAGCGGCTAAAACCAGCACCCAGCCACAGATGATGCCCCTGGCATACGTCAAAGCCGACGGGTATCCGGTCTCGCTGGTGGGCAAAGAGCAGTTTAACGGCAAAGACGCGTTCAACCTCAAAGTTGACCGGCCCGAGGGTGCGTTCAACTACTTCGTTGATGCCGATAATTACCAGCTTTTGGGTATGAAAGGCAACTCGCCCCAGGGCGAGATTTCGGCCACGTTCTCGGACTACCAGACCGTGGAGGGCCTGACGATTCCCTACGGCAGTGAAATCAACTCGCCCATGGCCCCCGCTCCTATTACCGGTAAGATTACGAAGGTCACCATCAATGGCTCGGTCGATGAGAAAATCTTCGCCAAGCCGTAATAAGGTTGGTCAGACAAATTTCAACTAAAAAAGGCCATCACTTCCAGGTGATGGCCTTTTTTAGTTTACCAGAAGATGTTTACAACGCGCTCAAAAACGCGACCAGTGCCTGTTGTTCTGGTTTGGTCAGGTTCAGTTTGCCTTCGGGCAGGGTTTGGTTGGGCAAATCGAAACCCAGGCCATTACCACCGCCCCGGTTGTAGAAGTCCACGACCTGCTCCAGCGTCTGATATACGCCGTTATGCATGTAAGGGGCAGTTTTGGCCACGTTGCGTACTGTCGGCGTTTTGAAGGCGTATTTAAGCGGGTCGAGTTTAGTATGGGCGTAACGGCCCAGGTCGGGGTCGATACGGCGGCCATCGGCAGAAACGGGCGTACCAATTACTTCCGACTCACTGTCGGCGTAGGCGGGTGGTACGGTACCGTTGAACAGGGGCATGAAGTGGCAGATACCACACTTTGCCTTACCCATGAACAAATTGAACCCGTACAGTTCTTCGGCAGAGAGCGCTGCTTTATCTCCCCGCATGTACTGATCGAAACGCGAGTTGAGCGAGATCAGCGTCCGTTCGTAGGCGGCCAGCGCATTCTGAATATGCGTGGGTTTGATGCCTTCTTTGGCCTGTGGAAATGCCTTCTGAAAGAGCGTTACGTAATCCGGGCTACGCTGTAATTTTTGGGCAGCTTCGGCCAGCGAACCATGCATCTCGTCGGTATTGTGAATAACGTCGAACGACTGGTTTTCGAGCGAGGCCGCCCGGAGGTCGTAGAACTGACCGGCCTGCAAAGCCGCGTTGAGCAGGGTGGGCGTATTACGACCGATGAACCCCTGCCCGGTAAGGGTCTTATTTTTGGCCAACCCATCGGTAAAGGCCCGGTCGGGCTGGTGGCAACCTGCACACGACCGCCCGTTACCGCCCGACAGCACAGGGTCGGAGAACAGGCGTTTGCCGAGTTCGATTTTAGCTGGATTCATCCGGGCATCAACCGTTGCGGCATAGGCATCGGGGTCGAAGGCGTTTTTGGCGAACAGCGTTTCGGCATCAGCCCGGAGCGGACGTTTGTCGGACAGGGGCGTAATGGTTAGCTGTTTTTGATAGGTTAGCAGTTGTTTAGAGAGTGGATTGGCATAGGTGATGATGAAGTGCGCCCGGTCAAAGGCGTCAAAATCTGACTGTTTTTGCAAGTACGTCTGGGCGTTGCTGAGCGTGGTTTGCAGCGAATCGAAGCCGGGCGTTTCGGTAGCGTAGGGCGTCATAAACAGCTGTATGGTGGCCAGTACGGTGGCGGCTTCGGGCAGGGCAGTCTGGCACGAGGGCGTATCGAATCCACTGATACCAAGCGAAATAACCCGAAATACCCCCAGCCGCAGGGCGTCGAACACGTGGGCATCAGTCAGTTCGGTAGCTTCCCAGAGGGTTTTATACACGCTGAGTTCGCGCTGGAGTTTGCGCACTTCCCGCACCAGTTCGTCGCGGTTGGCAGGGTCAAATTCGGGGTAAATGTATGCTTCGATTACCTGTAAACCACCCGGCTCAAACGCCTTGTTTTCTTCGACCTCTATTTCGGGCAGCGGTGGTCCGTTTACTAACCGGCTGGTAGCCGGAAAATAGTATTCCGTGAAGGGCTCGATACGCTTGTAGGCCGTACGGCATTCCCGAAATACCCGTTGGAGTGAGTCGGTCGCTGTACTCGTTTCGGCTAAGGGCAACAGTACGCGCCGGGTCAGCGAATCGAGGATTTGCAGATGCGCCTGAACCTGAATTTTGGTTTGTTCGGTGGGGCTGAGCTGTGGTCGGCTCCAGTGCGAGATCATGCTGACAAGACCAACAAACAGGGCCGTTATCAGCAAAACGGACAATACTAAACGAAGCGGCTGGCTGGTTTTCATTGGTTGATAACGTTAGGCAATAAAACAGCCCCCCACCCGGTGGGGCAGAGGGCTATACGTATGGTGTAACTTATCTTACTTCGCAATGCCGCGAACAATTACTACCTGACCGCCCTCGCGGTTGCCCGACACTTTGGAGCCGTCGGCATCTTTGAATTTATCTTCCTGCCAGGTGTGTGGGTGAATGTTTACCAGGAAGGTATTGGGCGTTTTCACGAGGTCCGAAATATCGTACATCGCCCCGTATTCCCACGAGCTAAGGAGCGTCGTTTTAGTGGTGTTATATTTCGCTTCAAACGCTGCGTCGCCCCGGCGGTGGTTCATTTCCAGCATGGGCTTGTTCTGGCCCGTAGCCATGCTGTACTGCCAGATACGTCCGTCGTGTTTGTTATCCGCATAGAACGAGTCGCCGTCTTCCTGAATATAGACGAAGTTATCGGTCACGCAAATATTGTCAGGGTTTACGATGCTGTTACCCGGATCAACGTTTCCGTCGATGATGGGGGTCAGCTTACCGGCCAGTGGGTTGTTGGCGTCCAACACCAGTTTATAAATCCGACCCCACATTGTCTTGCCATCGACCGCCGTTTTACGGTCAGCCTGGCTTACGCCCGTTGCGGTGAAATAAATTTCCCGACCATTAACTGCGCTACCTTTGCGGTAATCCACGTCTTCGACGCGGGCAAACTGAATCGCTTTTTTCGTAACTGACTGAGCGGCAATCTGCACCCCTGTCGAGGTTTGTACGTCGTCAACTTCTACAAACTCTACATCGTAGGTCGTGCCTACTTTCAGGTTTGTTTCAACAGATTCCTGCGATTTGGTACGCAGGAAATACAACTTACCATTTTGCAGGTCGCCCACCGTGTTGGCTACGTAGGCCAGCACCTGCCCGTTGCTGTCATCTTCGCCAATAATGATGACCGTTTTGCCGGGGAATGCCTCTTTGGGCAGCGGCACAGCGTTTTCCATGCTCTGCTTACCGAGGGCGGGCAGTACCCGATTCTTATTTTTCAGGTCGGCAGCACCAAAAGGGTCAATCGCGTGCACCATCGACTCCGAGCCGCTCTCACCGGCGGTCAGGAATACAGGACCGAAGCCATGAATGGCCGGGGTTGCCATCGTAGCCGAACACAACCGCCACTGCCCACCATCACCGTCAACAATGTACTCACCTTTGGTTGGTTTGAAAGTCTTATCGAGATACACCCGCGATACAGCCCGGTGAATTTCGTGGTTGTTGATCAGCACGTAGCCATCACCTGTGGGGTCTTTGAGCAGGTCACCACCGTCGGGCTGAGCACCGAAGAGGAAGTTAGGCGAACCGGGCAGCACATCATCCGAGCTGATGAGCGTGTTGACCTGTAGATTCTCGAAACCGGGCAGGGTTTTCACCAGCGAGGGGTTTACCGAGTAATCCTTGAACACTACCTCCGACTGCACCGTAGCCGGATTGTCGTTGGTTTCGGTGTTGCAGGCTCCCATCATGAACAGAGAGAGCAGGGCAGCCGAAGTCAGGAAAAGTTTGTTGGTACGCATGGGGAGTTGAGAAGTTGTCTATTTTTGTTTCCACAAAGCTACGTACAGCCTATTACGCCAATATGACCTCATCGTTACCGGAATAATAAGATTAAAACCGGATTAAGGCGCAGACTATTGTTTTTACTACCCACCGTGTTCGATACCCATCAGCAAATTGCCCTGACGCTCGTACCCGGCGTGGGTAGCATCCTTGTCCGGCAACTCATCAGCTACTGCGGCTCGGCCCCCGACGTATTTAGGTCGCCCCTGGCTAAGTTACTCAAAGTACCCGGTGTGGGCGAGGTTACGGCCCGCGCCATCCTGAAAGCCGACGTACAAACCGAAGCCGACCGCGTAATGAAACGGCTGGAATCGCTGAACGCTACGGTCCTTTTTTATACCGACAAAACCTACCCGGCCCGGCTCAAAAGCCTGTACGATGCTCCTGCGTTGCTGTATTCTCAGGGTACGGCCAACCTCAATGCCCCGCGCACCATTGGACTGGTGGGTACCCGGCAGGCTACGGACTACGGTCGGCGCGTGACCAGCGAAATTGTTGAAGCACTCATACCCTACAATGTGAGCGTGATTAGCGGGCTGGCCTACGGCATCGACATTGCCGCCCACCGCGCCAGTCTAACGCACAAGCTGCCTACCATTGGCGTCATGGCGAGTGGTCTGGACGTGATTTATCCCAGCGTACACCACCGCACGGCGCAGGAAATGCTGGTGCAGGGTGGGCTGCTGACCGAGAGCGTTCCCGGCACCAAGCCCGACGCCCACCTGTTTCCGGCCCGCAACCGCATCATTGCCGGTTTGAGCGATGTGGTAGTAGTGGTCGAAGCGGCTGCCAAAGGGGGTGCGCTCATCACGGCAGAGTACGCCAACAATTACCACCGCGAGGTCTTTGCCGTGCCGGGACAGCTGAACCAGACCTTTTCGGCGGGCTGTAACAAAATCATCCGTGAGAACAAAGCGCAGATATACACCAGCCCCAAAGACCTCATCGAAACTCTGAACTGGGACACGCCCATCGACCAGCCGACGCGCAAAAATCAGGCCCCGCCCCTACCCGTAGATGTAACGGACGAAGAAAGTCAGGTGCTATCTCTACTCAGGCAAGTCACCAGCTTCCACATCGACGAGTTAAGCTGGCAGTCGCAGATTCCGATGGGACGGCTGGCGAGTTTGCTGCTCAGCCTGGAGTTTCGGGGCTTTGTCAGGTCGTTGCCGGGCAAGAAGTACGCCGTGGTGTTTGCGTAGGGTAATGTTATGTATTCTTCCCCACGCCCAACTGCCACTGTTTGAACGTTTGCTGATATGTGCGGTGGCGTTTGGGATTAGGCTCGTAGGTATCGCCGAAGGTAACGAGTTTGGCGGCTTCATCCAGTGTTTTTACCAGCCCAATGGCTTTCATCGTCAGCAGTATCCCCCCCATCGAGCCACTTTCGTTGCTGGTGTTGAGCCGCACCGGTACGCCCGACATATCGGCCAGCATCTGCACCCAAAACGTAGACTGCGCAAAGCCCCCGTTGGCGTGAATGACCCGTGTGGGACCGGTCTCGCGCATCAGTAACTCGTTAATGGCCATCAAGTTGAATAAAACGCCCTCCAGCGCGGCCCGCACAAAGTGGGCCTGCGTGTGCTGCCAGGCTACATGCAGGTAGGCACCCCGCGCGTCGGCATTCCAGAGCGGAGCGCGTTCGCCCTGCAAATACGGCAAAAACAGCAGCCCGTCAGAACCGGGCGGAATGGCTTCGGCTTCGGTCAGAATGGTCTTGACGTCTGCTTTGGTGAGCTTTTCGCTGAGCCACTCCAGTACGTTACCGCCGTTGTTGGTGGGTCCGCCCACTACGTAGTGATCCTTATCCAGCATGTAGCAAAACAGCCGCCCATGTTCGTCGCGCAGGGGTTTGCGCACGGTCTGACGGATGGCCCCGCTCGTGCCAATGGTCAGCGTGGTCGTGCCGCGCTTGATGGCCCCCGCCCCCAGATTGGCCAGACATCCGTCCGACGCCCCAATAACCAGCGATACATTCTCAGGCAACCCCAGCCGGGCTGTTTCGGGGCTTTTTTGCAGGGGCCGCTGCGTGGTGGTTGGCACGGGCGTGGCCAGTTGGTCGGGCCGGACCCCGGCGTAGTTGGTGGCCAGCTCGCTCCACTGCCGGTTGGCCGCATCGAACAGGCCGGTGGCAGTGGCTATGGAATAATCGACCTCAATCTTTCCGGTCAGTTTGTACCACAGATATTCTTTGATAGACCCAAACCGCACGGCCCGCGCCAGCAAACGCGGCTCGTGCTGCCGCAGCCAGGCCAGTTTGCACAGCGGAATCATGGGGTGGATGGGCGTACCGGTCTGCTGATAAATCTGATTACCGAGGTCAGCATGGGTGGTGCGGAGGTCGGCAGCTTCGGCTTCGGCCCGGTTGTCGGACCAGAGAATGGCATTGCTCATTGGCTCGCCGTGCGCATCCATAGCCAGCAAACTATGCATGGCCGTACTGAACGCTACGTGCGTAACGGTATGCCCCTCACGGGTGAGTTGCCGGGTCAGATCGGCAATAACCGTCCGAAACGCCGACCAGACCTTTGCAGGATCCTGCTCAGCGTAGCCCGGTTTAGGATGGAGTGTTTCGACCGGGGCCGATGCGTGGGCAAGCACGCGGCTGAGATCAGGCGGCAGGGCAAGGGCTTTGACATTGGTGGTGCCAACATCGACGCCAACGAAACAATTCATGGCAGTTAGTGTAGGAAAACGTAACGGTCAGCAAATTAAGGCCGTTTACGTTTGTTGTACCTTTGTGAAAAGTGATCTGTATGATTTTTATTCGTTTAGCGGGCATACTGATTACCCTTTCGCTGCTTTTCCCAGCCTGCCAGTCAACCTCTTCGGTTACCCAAACCGCATCTGCCGATAGCCTTACCCCTACCCGGCTTTCGGGTCTGCAACTGGCCAGTGCGTACTGCATAAGCTGCCACCTGCTGCCCGATCCGGCCCTGCTCGATAAAGAAACGTGGCCTAACGTACTGACTCAAATGGCTTTGCGCATGGGGCAGTCCGATCAGCAGATGACCGCACTGATGCGCTACGACGACCCCGGCGAACGTCAGCGGATTATTGAAGCGAACATCTTTCCTGACCATCCCACGATGCACCCCGCCGACTGGCAGAAAATCGTGGCTTATTACACCAGCTCCGCTCCCGATAAACTACCCCCTCAACCCGATCACGCCCCCGTTTTACCTACACTGCCGCTGTTCAGGGGCCGCCTGACAGACGGAGCCATTGATGGTATGGTCACGCTGGTGCAGTACGATTCGGTGCGGCAACAGACCTGGGCGGGCAATGCACGGGGTAACCTCTATGCACTGAACAAACAGCTACGGCGCGTCGATTCGTTAAAAATGGACAGCCCGGTGGTAGGCGTACGCTCCGGGCGCAGCGGGTTGCTGGATTTGCTGACCATTGGCGTTCTAAATCCCAACGATCAGCAGGCGGGTAGCTGGCAACGGCGCATCGCGGGCAATACCAAACCAACGGCTATGATCGATAAACTGCAACGCCCCGTTTATTCGACTACCGCCGACCTCAACCGCGATGGCCGTGAAGACGTCATCATCTGCCAGTTTGGTCATCACCTCGGCAAACTTACCTGGCACGAAAAGCAGCTTACCGGCGGCTACCGCGAACACGTACTGGACGAAGTAGCCGGTGCCCGCATGGCTATTGTACGCGACGTGGACAACGACGACTGGCCCGATGTAGTGGCGTTGCTCAGTCAGGGCGACGAGCAGGTGGCCGTCTATCGAAATCTGCGCAATGGTCTGTTTCAGAAAGAAACGCTATTACGGTTTCCGTCGGTGTACGGCTCCAGCTTTCTCGAGCTGGCCGACATTGATCAGGACGGCGACCCGGACCTCGTCTATACCAACGGCGATAATGCCGATTATTCCATCATCCTGAAACCGTATCACGGCATTCGTATTTTTTTGAACGACGGAAAATTCAAGTTTACCGAAGCGTTTTTCTTCCCGATGTACGGAGCTGCACAGACCGTAACGCGGGATTTTGATCAGGACGGCGACCTGGACATTGCAGCCATTGCCCAGTTTCCTGACTTTGCACGGAAGCCCATCCAGAGTTTTGTCTATTTCGAGAACACCGGTGGGCTGACCTTTAAACCGCAAACCTTCCCGATGGCCAACCGGGGCCGATGGCTTCTCGTGAGCGCAGGCGACGTAGACCAGGATGGCGACGATGACATCCTGCTCGGCTCTTTCTACCGCTCCGTCGATCCTAAATACGCCAAACTAATGGAGTACTGGCGCAAACCCGGCGCGGGTATTATGCTGCTGGAGAATACCCTAAAAATGTCGGTCATGCCGTAACACCGGACAATATTATAAGTCATAAAACGCCACTGCGTTACCCCCAAATACCTTTGCCCGGACTTCCTCGCCCCACGGTTGCACATACTCCTCAATGAGCGTTTTAACCTGCGTATAGTCGGCAGCCACCAGACATACGGGCCAGTCGGAGCCAAAGAGCAGCCGGTCGGGACCGAAATGATCGAAGACCACGTCGAGGTATGGAAAGAAATCGCGCTTGCTCCAGTGCTGCCAGTCGGCTTCGGTCACTAACCCCGACAGTTTGCAGCAGACGTTTGGCTGCCTGGCCAGTGCGGCCATGAAATTTGACCAGCGGCTGATGTCCTGCTTTTTTATGTCCGGCTTAGCCAGATGGTCGATCACAAAATTGACCTCCGGCACGGCCCGCACCAGATGCAGGGCGGCTTTGAGTTGAGTCGGGTAAATCAGAACATCATAGGTCAGGCCAAACTCGGCCAGCATTCGGATGCCTGCCATTACCGCCGGGCGCGTCAGGAAATCGGCGGGTTCGGTCTGCGCGATGTGCCGGTAACCTTTAATTTTTGGATATTGTGCAAAGTGCGTTAGTCGGTCATGCAGCGCCGGCGATTGCAAATCGACCCAGCCTACTACGCCTTTTACGATGTCGTATATCCGCGCCATGCTGACCAGAAATTCGGTTTCGGCTTCGGTTTGGCTGGCCTGCACCGCCACGCAGCCGTCAATACCGTTCTGAGCTAATACGGGTTCAAGATCGGCGGGCAGGAAATCGCGCCGGATGTTGGTCATGTCGTCGGTAATCCAGGCGTCGCGGACGGGGTCAAACTGCCAGAAATGCTGATGTGCGTCGATGGTCATGGCGGGGCATTACGTTTGTTACTAGTCAGGCGTGTTGCAAAATGGTCAAAATACGGTCTCTATTAAAGGTACTAACCTGATTGGGTTATTTTAAGTACGGGTGAGCCACAAAGACTTTTCCGCTTTTCTCCCGTTATTTGAAGAGTGTCTCTTCTACGACTAACTCTACCCCTCTGTGTTCAAGAAACTTACGCTCCTGCTTGCCACCCTGGCCACGTTCCCCGCATTTTCACAATCAAAGAAAACGGCTGGTAATCCGGTGTTTCCGGGCTGGTACGCCGACCCGGAAGGTGCCATTTTCGACAAGAAATACTGGATTTATCCGACCTACTCCGACAGGTATGAGAAGCAGGTCCACTTCGACGCCTTCTCCTCGCCCGACCTCATAACCTGGACCAAACATCCGAATATCCTGGATACTGCCGCCATAAAATGGGCTAACAAGGCAATGTGGGCACCGGCTATTATCAAAAAAGATAAACAGTATTTCTTCTTCTTCGGAGCCAACGACGTGCATTCGGGCGAGGTAGGCGGCATTGGCGTAGCAGTAGCCAATAATCCTGCCGGGCCGTTCAAAGACTACCTCGGCAAGCCGCTCATCAACGACATTCACAACGGCGCGCAACCCATCGACCAGTTTGTGTTTCGGGATAAAGACGGCAAAGACTATCTGATTTACGGCGGTTGGGGCCATTGCAACATCGCACAGCTGAGCAAAGATTACACCGGATTCGTCCCGTTTTCGGATGGCAAAACCTTTCATGAAATCACACCGAAGAACTACGTAGAAGGGCCGATCATGTTCATCCGCAATGGCAAATACTACTTCATGTGGTCAGAAGGCGGCTGGACGGGGCCGAACTACTCGGTAGCCTACGCCATGAGCGACTCTCCCTTTGGCCCGTTTGAACGGGTAGGGAAGGTGCTGCAACAGGACCCAACCGTAGCGACTGGCGCGGGGCATCACTCGGTCATCAACCCACCCGGTACCAGCAACTGGTACATCATCTACCACCGCCGTCCCCTCACCGAAACCGACGGCAACCACCGCGAAACATGCATTGATCGGATGTATTTCGACAAAAACGGGCTGATTAAGCCCGTGAAAATTACGACAGAAGGTGTTCAGGCCAAACGGCTGTAAGGAGTAGATGGATAGTTTTTTATGCCTCGACGGGCAACCCCGAATGATGAAATCATGGCATTTCATCATTTTTTTTTACTCTCCCACATCTTGTTAAACAAACGACAACCCACATCTGAAGCAAAAAAACAAATTCTTACCTGGCTGTCAGTCCACTAATTTTTCACCGTATCAATATTTGTTTAACATTCTACCAGAAACGATGAACAAAATTCATGGACCCTCTGTTGCAGAATTGGACTATGGAACTACCCGTAATCCTAAACTTCCTAAAAATAACAATGGAAACATTGCAACTACCATCCTTACTGCTCGTTGGCGAGCTGCGTGCCGGCGATGTAGTCGGTTTCACCTTCTTCACTGGCTACATGGCCATGTTTGCAGCTTCCGTATTCTTCTTCCTCGAAAGGTCGCAGGTAGAAGGACACTGGAAAACGTCGTTGACCATTTCAGGGTTAATCACCATGATTGCGTCGGTCCACTACTACTACATGCGTGACCAGTATCTGGGAACCGGACAGTCGCCAACCGAGTTTCGGTATATCGACTGGACCCTGACCGTACCGCTCATGTGCGTAGAATTCTACATGATTATCAAACCCTTCGGCGGTAAGACAAGCACCATGTGGAAGCTG